>WLWF01001207.1_pt1 | contig 22280 bp, 26 predicted proteins | sample 6718331 | NCBI WGS metagenome assembly WLWF01 (sample SAMN12718692, study PRJNA515312) | sponge metagenome | isolation source: marine sponge | host: Mycale hentscheli | place: New Zealand: South Island, Marlborough, Capsize Point | collected 2003-05-01
ATCTAAAATACGCGTCGGTTCGCCCCCCGCCGCTTCAATAACAATTTGAGGTTTCCCTTCGTCATTTGTGGCTTTTTGCAAATTACTAGTAGAAGCCAAAAAGTCAGCGCTTCTATTGTTTTGCTCTTGAACTTTTAAAAGTAGGTTTTGCAATGTGCCTTTTGTGTTTTCAATATTCATATTTTAGCCCTTCGTAGCTGTTAAAAAAAAACGGGCAGTTTTACCCGCCCGTGAAGTATCGCATATACTCGCATATAAAAGCAAGTAGAAATTTCTAAAAGTTTTACCTTCGTCGGCGTTTTCTCGAAACGCGTTTATTTAATTCGTCGTAATCCGAGCCATACAATAGGCGTCCTATCCAACTAAACAAAAACATTTATACCTCACTTTCTTTAAAAAAAACTTTGTCAAAAACTTCGCTTAACATGCGCTCAAGCTCTAAATCTTGGGGGATCATGTAAACGGTTTGTTCCATGTCGGCATTATCACAATGCGGACACGTTTCTTTTTGGGGGCCTTCGTCTTCGTGAAAGATATAATCGCACTTCAAACAGTGAACGCGTTGCGTTGTTTCTTTATTCATCTTCACAACCCTCCAAAGTATAAAGGATTGAACCGTCTTCGTGTTTATCGAAATCACCATCATAACTTTTTAAGTGCGTTTCGACACTTCCGTTTTCAATAATCTGGATAGCCTCATCTTCGTTTTTGGCTTCTACCTCATGCGACTCTACAACGGTGTAGCTGCGTAAAAGATTAAACTTGGGCATAACTACTCCTCCGAAACTTTTTGAAGGTTCTTAAAGCGATCCAACAAATCTTCAGTTGTCGCTTTGTAATTATCGAGCAAAGTGGTTTGGACTTTTTTGATATCAATTTCTAATTGATCAACAGAATTCCTTATCTGATGGTAATCAGGAATTTCCGATTTTGCTTTATCAGGATCTTTGGATTTTAAATCCTTAATGTAATTTTGAAAGAACTGAATATCGTCGTTCATTGAATTCAGCTTTTGCTGAAAGTAAACTTCCAAGCGGTAAAAATGCATTCCCATTTAGACACCTCCATTTGTCTTCGTTGTTGCATATGCGATAATATCAAGTGCTTACGGACAAATCAAGCGGAAAATGTCTTCCCAATCAAACTTTTCTTTCTGGTGTATAACAGGCTCTACCTTCAGCCCTTCAAGCTTCAAGTCCATCGCATCACGGCCATGGAACAAAAAGATTTGCTCTGGGGCGTTTTTTGTTTTCAGCTTCTTTACCAAAACCCAAACGCTTGCATTCTTATGAGTAGATAACCACGCCACTTGATGCGGACGTAAATCTACAGCATTGCCCGCTGTAGCTTTTAATTCTACAAAATGAAACTTTCCGTTTTCATCACATAACAAAACGTCGGGTATACCGGGCGTTGCCCACGTTTCAAGCCGTGTTGACGAGATCTTCCTCGAACTCTTCTTCAAGGCCGTCCTCATCTGGTTCCAAAATCCGGCTTCGCGCTTTTGCGCGGTTCTGGGTATTGCTTTCTCCTTCGGGAGTAATGTCGATAGTAACTGGGGCATAGGTTTGCTTTATCTCCTGTAATGCTTTCATCACTTCGTCTTTACTCATTGAGTCAATACTTCCGTGACGAACCTCGCTCTTGCTGACGTAAATGTCCCCTTGAGCTTGCCCCCGTCTATATTCAGCTTGAACAGCCGCAGAATATGCGCCGTTCTCCAATGCGTGATCTCTAATAGTTTGAAGATCCCTAATGTGTCTTCGATAGTTGATACCGTATTTTTCGTCTAGCTCGTCTCGATAAGATTTAATAGCCGACACAACGTGCGGACAAATATGAGGGTTTGTCATTTCATATGCCCTAGTGTGTGCAGAACTAGCCGGATAACCCGCATTGATTGCAGCTTCCCGCATTGTAATCTGTCCGTCTTTTGAAACCAGTTCTTTAACAAAGAGTTCCTGTTTCCTAGTTAGGGGTCGGTTCTTTGTTGCTCGTGGTTGTCCCACACCACGTTTCTTTTTTACGGGGACGCTTTTAGATGTGCTTTTCTTAGTCATGTCCAAACCTAGTTAATTCAAGATAGTTTCTTTTAAAATGCACATTTCTTTATATATAGCCAGAAAAATATTTTTTATAAAAAAAATTTCTGAGGCCCCTTAACGCACTTTCGCTATTGGTTACATAAACTCTGGTTACGTTACATTTTTATTTTTTACTTTATGTAACTGTTAAGTACCTATATATAAAAGAAAAAACACCGAAAGTTACACGGTTACACCGGTTACGGCATATTTTTCAAAAAATATTTTTTTTATTTTTCTCTCTATATAATATAACCGGTGTTAAAAAAGAAACCCGCGGGCCGTGTTCCGTGACCCGCGGGCTATCAATCATTCATGGTTTGCAAGGTATTCCAAATCGAACCAAGTGCCACGATCATCCAATTCTGTAAAACCGGCCATATGACTCCATGTGAAATTATAAAAGGTATTGGTATACTTTTGATTTTCTACCGCATAAAATTTAGCGCTCGTTGGTACGCCCATTTTGTGAATTAACTTATTAGCTAGGTCACAATTTTCTTTAGCTTCTTCTACAGTTTCAACTTTTTCGAGTTCGAGCCAAATCTTTTTCTCCATGTTTTTCTCCGTAGTATGTAGGACCGTGGTCCATTGTCAAATAACGTGGGGCATTGCCCGCCCCAATCGAAGAGTTCATCCCTTCGATAAAAACATTATACCACAAGTATGCGATAATGTCAACATTAAACTTTTAGAAATTTCAATCCGATTCAAAATGCTTGTCGAAGTAATCCCGCATTTCGTTCATTTTATCAAACGTCCGTGAGCCGTGGGGCGCGGGCAGTATGCAAGTATATTTATTGCCGGAGTTTTTGGACCGGACCACCATGATGTCGATTCGGTCTTGGTTGGGCATAACGTAGTAGTAATCGGGCAGTCCGTTATCTTTTTGGATTTTTCTAATTGTAGCCATCAATCGTTCCTTTCTGGTCGCGGTTTTGGTTTAATTAATTTTGACACTTTATCGGACGGGTAACAACCCATAGAAATTTTATTACCGTACAGGTCGTACAGATAATCATACATGAAATCTGCACTCCTGTTGTTCATGGCCCGTGAGCAATGTCTTTCGCTCTCGAACCATACGGCTGTTTCAATGTCATGCCCATGCAAGGTATATGCAATGACAAGGGCGGTGAAATATTCAATCACCGCTTAAACCATTTCATGATGTAATCTATTAATCGTTTGTGGAGCGGCGGTCGGATGGTCGTTGCATCTTCTGTTAATATGCCGAGGACCGTGGCGTCTTCTGCTTCGGCCTTGGCCTGTTCTTTGGGCTCTAGCTTTACGACGTCGGGTTTGGCATTTGCTTTTAGCCATTTGGTGACGTCGGTCTTGACCCACTGTTTACCGCCCTTTTTGCCTGCCACTTTTTCCGGCTCTGGAAAAGTCTTGAGCCGTGTGCGGCGGTAGATGGTTTGTTGAGATAGTCCGGTGAGTTCGACGACTTGGTCGATTTTTAGATATTGCTTTGCCATTATTAACTCCTTTTAGGTTTACTGGTTTTTCGTTTACCCTTTATGGGCGGTAGGTCCGCGACTAATGCGTCGGGGTTATTGCGTTTCCATCGGGCATTGACGCCTATGTTGTGGTTGAGTTCCCTTAAAAACTCTTCTGCCGTGCTTTCTTTGTCTACTATATCTTGTAAACGGTCAGCGACATAAAACAAACAAACTCTATCATCCATCATTATGTGTCCTTTCTTGGTAAGTGGTAGCTTTTCTTTACACCAAAAGCGGGGTGTCCGGCTTCGTAGCCTTCTATCCATTGTCTACAAACGCCATCAATCATTTGGACATTCTGCCAGTGAGATTCACCGCGTCTGAAAAACCCGCGTCTAAAATGCAAACCCTGTCGGCCTCCATTTCCTTCTTCGTAGTTTTTGGCATCAACGGATTTATCAACGTTCCACGAAACCATGTTCCACTGCTCTGCTATAAAATCGCGAAGAACTTTTTTAGCGCTATGTTTTTTCATTTGACTAAAGGTTTTTTTACCGCGTCTTACAAAGCGTGGGTTGTTTATGGTTTGTAGATAAGCTGCAACTATTCTTAAAGACCTTGATTCTTTAGACGATAAGTTTTCAATAAGTCCCTCTGGATTTGTGTTTTTAGGACTGATACCAAAAACACCTTTTTCGCTATCAATAGTTCCAAGAATACTTAAAAATGCGTCCGTTGTACTGTGATCTAAGTTGCGCGAAACAATAACAATTGAAAAATTTGTGGTGCTTCCGCTATTTGCACGAGGCGTACAAACAAACATGACTTCTCCAAAAGTTCCGTCTGGTTCTTCAGTATAAGGATCAATATCGGGCAAGTTGTTTACATACAGTCCAACCGCCGGAGCGGGCAATATTACTTTTGGACTGACAGGAACCTGTCTATCGGGATACATTTCATGCCAATTGCTTTCAATGTAACCGGTTAATTCACTGCAATCAAAAAATTGAACGTCTCTTGCTAAAACATTTGCAAAGTCATGAGTTGTTGCTTTTAACGTGTTTTGAGGTATTTGCCTGTCGGGAGCTTCTCTAAGGTTCCTTACTATGTCTCGTACAAAGTAAAGCATTTCCCGTCTTGTTGGTTGATTGGCGGGTTTTTTTCCACGCCCACGTTCCGACATCCGCCCATGACCCCGCCCGCCGTGAGTCATTGGACTATTAGCTTTATGCAAATAATTTAAACGTTCTGCTAAAGGAGCGGCTTGATCGTAAGGCACGTTACTTATTCCTTTAGGAAAATCTCTGTTTTTAGCCATTCATACCTCCAATAATCACGGTCTAACTATTTCGTAGTTGTATTCAGCATCTAAACTCATCCATGCATGTTCGTATGCTGCATCCCAATTTGTATGATAGCCTGTAGCTATGTCATCATCAGCAAGGCCACACGCCCAGTGATTTAGGCTAGGCTCGTGATCGAGGGGTAGTTCTAATTGAATTTCCATTTACACGGCCTCCGTAACATGACGGGATTCGACTTCTCCCTCCTTAATAAAAATGCAGTACGGATCATTATCGTACAAATATACAGTGAAATCGGCTCTACCATCCCAGTATGCTGTATAGACAGTGCATGGACCATGTTTGCCATCCACTGAACGTTCTGGAACGCAGTCGTAAAATCCTTTATGTATTTCCATAGTTTTAATACCTCCATAGTTGAATACTGGAAGTATATAGGAAAGTATGCGACTTAGTCAAGTACTAATGGATTTGGTCATTACCTTCGTGGGTAATTGCGCTTTCCGTATTATAAACGGCATTCGATAGACAGCTTGCAATTATCTCGGTCACGGTCCGTGGGTCGGGGGATACGTCTATTAGATGAGATAGCAATTGAGTCATGGCTCCGCCCATAGCAGGGCCCTTCATCATACCTCTAGCTTCGAACTCATTGATTAATTCTATTGTCATATCACAAGCGTCGAAGAAATCGTGATGGGCTTCTTCTTCATCTGTTAAGTATGCATTGCCAAGCTTTTTCAAGAGCATCTACCTTCTGTTTGCGTTGCTCTGGGGTCAGGTTATCATCTTTTTCGACGATAGTCATATAATCATTTATAAATCTTTGGAAAGTCGCCACTGCTTCTTTATACTGCATTTTTATCTCCTCGAACGAAAGTGCCCCAGTCGGGGGCAACCGAACTGGGGCTTTCAACTACGAAGGTGTCCAATGGAGGGGGACACTAACCGAATAGTACACTAGATGTATGCGATATGCAATACTTAATCGCATATATGGTGTATACCCTCTGCTTTATCCACATCATCGTGTATAGTTAGCAAACAAGGGCTACACCTACGAATCAATATTTTGTCAGTTTTTTCAACTACTTCCAGTGGAGCCCGACACTTGGGGCAAGTATTCTGCACGAGCCTTTTGTGTATCTCCCCTGCCTCCTTCTGATACTGCATTTTTCTGCCTTCTGTCCTTATGATCCTCAAAAATCATGCGAAGTTGTCCGGATATTGTCCGCCCTTCGTCTTTAGCCATAAATTTTACTTCCTCGTACATATCTCTGGGTACAAGGATACTTTTCCAACGCGTTGTGTCCATAAATCATCTCCGACTTTATCGGTATTTCTAGGATAATATAAGATAATATGCAAGTTTGCAAGAAAAAACCCCGCCGAAGCGGGGCAGTTGGACCGAGCCACAGGCGTGACCTCTGTCGAGCAGTGTAAAAACTTAGATTTCCTTTGCTTCTCCCCAAGATGGACCGATTTCTACGTCACACTTTGAGGGTACTTTCAATTCAACCGCAGTTTCCATAATCTTAGCGACTTCTTTAGCCTCGTCAATAGTTTTTACGGACATGGCTATTTCGTCATGCACTTGGATCATGGGCAGTCGGCCGGTTTTGTATATATCTACCATCGCTTTCTTGGTCATATCTGCGGCACTGGCTTGAATTAATCTGTTCAGCGCTTTGTAGGTGTACGCTCTTTTCAGTCTGGTCGTTGGGCCGTGGGCATCGGCTGCTTCTTTGTAAGGCAGCGCCTTGTGCATTGCGAAACTATCCGGCTCCCACAAATCAAATCTACATTTTCTACCCAGTAAGGACCGTAGTGATCCGCTTGAGCTACGCTCGTTTAGTTTATTGGTGACGCCGTTCATCAGTCCTTTAACAAACGGTACGCGGCTATGATATTGTTTTACAATGTCTTTTGCTTCTTCGACAGATATGTCGAGTTGCTCGGACAATTTATTCACGCCCATGCCGTACATCATGCCCAGATTTATTGTCTTGGCTTGCTTACGTGGTATGTTTGCCATTTCGGCTACCATTGTATGGAAGTCTGTATCGGGATTGTCATTGTATTCTTTGACAAACTCATCTGTTCCTTCTAAGGCCGAGCCCCTGTAGACGCTGTATGTCTTGGCAAAATGCACCAAGATCCGTGGTTCCTGTTGCGAGAAGTCAATGGCCGCCCACTGGTCGCCTTCTTCTGGTAGGAACAGACTTCGAATCATTGGCCCCAGTTCTGGATCGCGGGCCGGGATTTGTTGTAAGTTGGGGTTTGACATTGATATGCGCCCCGAAACCGTACCGCCGTCGTCGGATCTAATCTGGTTTATGTGCGAATGTATGCGTCCATCGGCACGACAGTGTTTTTGTATTGTATTTATAAACGTGCCAGACGTTTTGTTAAGGTTTCGAGCTTCAACCACGAGCTTGGCTAATGGATGTTCATGCTCTGCCAGAAACAGTTTTGTAAACGACGGTGCGCCTTTTTCTGTCTTTGGGTAGGTTATGTCGAGCTTATCAAACGCTTTCGATAAGGATTGAGCCGCCCAGATTTCTATATCTGTACCGGCCAGACGCTTGATTTCTTTCATCACTTCTTTTTCGCGCTTGAGTAGCATGTCTCTGGTGCGCTCGACGCGGTTTTGATCTACACGTACACCTCGGAAGGTCATGTCTACCAGACAAGGCAGTAGGTCCAGTTCGAGATTTGCTATATCCCAAAGATCCTCTTTGCCCAGTTGCACAGAAAAGTAATTCCAAAGCTCTAATGTCAGGCTTGCGTCAGCTTCTGCATATGGTCCCACATACATTGCAGGCATTTTCCACATCTCGGCTTTAGGATCTATGCCAAACTCTCTTGCCGCTGCGACAAGGGCTTTTTCTGATTTTGTTTTGTTGAGGTGGTCGTAAGCTAATGCGTTAAGGCTGTAACTAAACCTGTTCTCGTCAAGCAACGACGCAACAACCATCGTATCTATAATGCGGCCGTTGACGGTAAAACCCATCTGCCTGATCCAACCCAGATCATACTGGGCATTGTGCATTATCTTATCGGCCGGACACTCGAATACCTTCTTGAGCCATCTGTTAACAACTTTCTCGTCCAGATTGCCTCCGCCGAAGTGCCGGATAGGTATGTAACCCGTCCAATCTTCTGTGGCTATTGCATAACCAACAACTTCGCCATCACCCGTAGGCCAACCGGGCCCGTTTTTCTTTAGGTTTGGATCTTTTGTTTCGACGTCGATAGCTATCTTTTTAGCTTGGGTTAGGTCCGGTAGTTCTAGTGGAGGCACCCATTCACTTTTTGGGGCGAACATAGCCATTTGTAAACCTGTCAATTTTTATTTCCTCATGTTGAGGGCCCGTCAGTTCTGCTCCGAGGGCCGTGTATCCTGCCTTGTCGATCCATGAGTCTACATGGTCGATTGATTCTAGTAGTCGGCTTGTTTTGACCCAGTCCATCATTAAAGCCACGTGGGCCGGTGTCAGCAATCCGTGGGACATCATGGCCCCTTTTATTATTATGTTCCACCCTTCTGCAATACGAGCGTGGTTTTCGTAAGCATCACCGTAGTGTTCTGCTCTGTCTCCGGTAATTAGTTTTAAAGCTTCTTCTAATACTTCCTTACGTTTCATCTTCTTTCTCCCTTGGTAAGTAGACCATGACAAAAGTCCCACATTTTGGACAACTTAAGTTTGTTTCCATGCTATGCTCCGGATCGTCTTCACAATCGTGATCCCCACCCCAGATAAGTTCCGTTTTACAATGCCAACAATTCATAGGTCATAACTCCTTGATACGTCTTCGGGTTCTACAATGTAGAGGTTTTGCTTGGTTCTGGTGACGCCCACATAAAACACGCGGTGCATGTCGTCTGGGTTGCGTCGCATCTCTTCGTCGGCGGCCGGACTAATGTCTGTAAACAGGACAACGTTCTCTGCCTCGCCACCTTTGGCACCGTGGATCGTGGACGCTGTAATACGGGGTATGCCGTTGAACTTTTCTTTTCTGCGTAACAGGGCTGTAATGTATGCCCTGTCTGTCTCTGGTAATTTATCCATTGCTTCGGACCAGATCATATCGTCAGTAGCCAAGAGGCCGTGTTTGCCAGTTAGGTCAGACATGCTTACCAAATCAGTATCTTCTATGCTCGGTAGTTTTTTAAAGCCACGCTTAACGCGCTCACCAATTGACATGAAGCTATATATTTTTCTGGCGACGTCTCCTGTAATATCTCGGCCTTGGCGTAGCTGTTCCCATCCATTAACGGCTTCGCTTATCTTTTCAGAAATGGACCGGTGGCCGCGATAGGTAAACAGGTATCCGCTAGATCGTAGGTCGGCGGCTACGGGATTTAACTGGTATCCGGCTTGAGATAAAATGAGCCAAGTGCCTTGTGACATGTCCAGACCAGTGATAGTGTCGATCCGCGTCACATTACCGGGTTCGTCCTTGGGCTCGTATCTTTTTGGAAAGCGCCTGTTAATGCGACGCACGACACCTTCAGCTATTCTATGAACCTGACGCGGTACGCGGTAAGATTGACTAAGCGTTTCAGATCCTCCCGGTAGGTTGATGAACTGGTCTACATCTGCGCCTGCCCATCTATAGATAGCTTGGTCATCGTCACCGGCTGCATACATACGGTCCGAGCTTTTATCCAGTATATGAGCAATATCCCACTGTAACGCACTTAGATCCTGTGCTTCGTCCAAAAAGCATATGTCAAACTTGGGACAGTATTCAAAAGATTGATTAACAAATTCCTGTAGCATGTCTGTAAAATCATAAAGACCCAACTTTGTTTTGTATTCCCGTAGGCATTCGTCCACATACTTTACCGTATTCCAATCTTGCTCAAGGTTGCTGTTGTTATATTCCTTACGAAGGTCAGACTTTTTAAGACGCGTCAGGTTTATAATACCAAGTACTGGATCTGACCCAGACACCATGTCGGGCAGATCGTTGTCAAAGCTTACAGACTTGGCCTCGTTCAGCGTAATACCAATGGCTTTGCTGAGTTCGCGGTAGTTCTCCGCCTGCATAACTTGCTCTGGGCGTATGTCCGTCATTGTAAGCGCCAATGAGTGCAGTGTACGGAAAAACATTAAGTCTTTCTTAGGGTCCAGATTAAACCTCTGTGCGGCGCGTTCCTTGGCCTCTGTGGCGGCCTTCTTGGTAAAAGCGAGAAAGGCTATCCGGTGCGGATGCACACCACTAGCCAGAGCATCGTCCACCATATTAAGAAGCGTCGTTGTTTTCCCTGTTCCCGGCGGTCCGAATATCCTCAACATGTCTTTCTTTCTCCCGTTTGTATATTTGTTGCACACGTTGTTTCGAGACGTTGTAACGTTTTGCAACGGCGGTCTTTGTCATGCGTTGTTGATCTATCAGGCGCACGATTTCCTGATTACGGTCTTCGGTCAAAACGGAGCCTCCCCTTGTGATCCGAACTGTGGTACGGTAAAGTCCATGTCCGCGCTTTCAAAAGATGGTATTTTCCACACTCTTACGGCCCTCCCTTTAATTTTTAAAACAACACTCTCGCCGTTAATATCCCGTAGGCGTTGGGCTATCTTATGCGACTTATACTCGAAAAACTTATTTTTGCGAAGAAAGCCTTCGAAATCTTTTAGTCTAAAGAATGTTATGTCAGAATCCTCGTCTGTCCAAGGGCGACGCAATAATATTTCTTCTTTATCTTGCGCTTGCTGTTGGTGACGACAGAACTCTTCTAGATAATCGTAGAACTGCCCGCTGATGCTTGCATCTTGAGCAACCTCAATGATTGCGCTTTCGTTGTCTTTCATTTCATTCAACAGCGTACTAATCCGACTTTCCCATTGTTGCTTTGCCGCAGAGCGCGGCATGAAGTTCAATTGTTCCATACAAGCTTTCTGAAATTGTAACTGGTTCATTAACGCTTCCGTGTCTAGCTCCAGAGGCTCCCCGTTGACGTCCATAAACCATACAGGCGGTACTGAATTGTACTTGCGTAAGTTGGCTATTGTAGCCCCGCTTACAGCGGCTCCTATACCGTGCTTCCGTGTACGGCATAGGTCCTTGTTGCAATGCGCGTTGATGGGCGCATCCGAGCATTTAAAAGCGTAGTCCTTCCGCGCAACTTGCTTGGCGACTACGTTTACTTCTGGCAGAGGCAAAGGCGGAGAAAGGTACTCCATATTGTACTGTAGTATTTCTGACTCCCAACTATCTGGATACGCTTTGCGTAAGTAAACGCCAATGTTAAACAGACCGTTGTTTCTGCCACCTTCGCTAATCTTGGACTTACAAAGTATCTGTAAGCAGGGTGGTCCGTCCTGTAGTAGATCTGTTTCTCCACTACTCATGACCTGTAGCTTAACCACCTGTTCCGGTGTCTGTGCAAATTTATCATACAATTCGTAGAACTCTTCTAAAGATGCCGACGTACCGTCATCAAGAAAAGCATATCGCAATCCATTCTCTGCGTCGTAATACGGTAAATTTAAAAAGTTACCAACATCTCCACGGTCCAAGTGCAGCTTGACTTGCTTTGGAAAGATTTCGCTTTCGCCATAGCCGAGAGCCGCGGACATATGTTGCAGAGCTTTCTGCATGTCTCGTGCTTCTACCCATTCGGTGGCAAATAAAAAGCAGTGCGCTCCGCCTGACTTTGAGCGGCACACTACCAATGGTAGTTTTAAACGTCTGATCTTCTCGACTAACAATTTGTGGTCGAGCGGATACTGGTCAATATCTATACAACCCCACTTACAGTTATTATCCTCGTTGATCGGTATAATGCCGAGCCCCGTGGTTTTACCAAGCAAGTGATTTTGCCAAAGCTCCGGGGTCCGAGGTTCGCGTGTAACCCCCGCCTTACCTTGGGCTTTGCCATTTGACCCTGTCTTTTCTATTTTGAAGTAGCCGTAAGCTTCCTTCAGTCCATCGAAGATGGACGCAAACTTTTTAAATTCCATTACTGCCCCCATACGAGAGCGACGGGGCTAATGCCCCGCCGCGTGATGATTAAAACGGTATATCTTCTTTGCTACCAGATTCATCGTTCGTATGTTTGACAACAACGTCCCCTGCGGTGATGCTGTTTGCGAACTCCTTGGCTCGATTATAAAGATCGAGATTGGGCGTAGGGCCTTCGACGGACATTTCCCAACCATGCCAAGAACCTTTGCTGTTCTCTTCAAAGGTTGTCTTGATGTTGTAGACAAAGCCAAAGCGCGGCGGAGTAAAGGGTCCGTTCTTACCTTGTATCTGTCTGCTCATCATCATGCTGTTCCATTTACGTGACTTTTTAAGTTGCGTAGACTTCATAGCAATCAGAGCAGTTTCGGCGGCACCATCGTCGTTGACAAGCAACACAAAGTGCTGATGCGTTTCTTCGATGTAATCGCCTTCGCCGCCTTTGACGTAATCTTTATTGTCGTCAGGCGAACGCTCTGTTTCCGGACGCGCTTCATCCGGTGCGTACATGGCAATAGGAGCCCCACTGCCTTGTCCTCTTGGGGACCATTGAATAAATCGACGCTGATACGCGCAAGGTATAACCTTAACACCCGTCTCTCCATCAAAGCATTGTCCCGTCACCGTATTGTATATATCCCCTTTACGGCCTTTAAAGTTACGGTCATCCAGAACGGGATCGTTACCAGATAACACTTTTAGAAATGGAAGAGCTAAATCTTCCTGACCAATGTTTTCAAATCCAACACTGGCGTCTGCTTCTAACACAGACATGTCAAACTCTACTACGTTCGACGCTTGCTTTTTTGCAACTGCTTTATTGTCAGCCATTTTATTTTCCTCTCTTAATAACTGCGCGTTGACCTACCCACGCCCCAAACAATTCCATTGGGAACGCGTCGCCTGCTTCCACTCGTTCTTTTACAAAAGCCCGTAACGTCTGCGAGTGTATTTCTGTTTTTTGATTTGCAACATAACCTTCTTTAGAAGCAAATGCTTTAAAGGCGGATGCCTTATCGTCCTCACCACGCCCAAACGAACATGTGACATTATTCTTTATGATGTCATCATATCCATTTTCACGTAGCCAATCGTAAGCTTGAGGCCGATTGTCTACAAGTATTGAAGCACCGTAGGTTGGTTTGACTTCAACCATTGAACCGTCATCCAGTTCAAACTTATTCATGCCTACCTCTTGCATTACAGCGGGCATGTCTTCGTCAGTAAGTTTAAGAAGCTTCTTCTTTGCCTCTTTTAGAGTTTCCTCTAATTTGGCAATAGCACCCTCTTCCTCTTGTATTTGTCGAGCCAGTGATGCTAAACTTGTTAGACCACCTTGATCGACTTTATTTACAGAAGATAAGGTTTCTTCAAAGTCCTCTTCAAGCTGTTTGAAGATATCGTCGTTCATCGTTTTTCTCCTTTCGCGATTAAAGGCACCTTTCGGGCCTTGACAAAAACGGATAATATCTTATACGTTAAGAATGTCAACAAGAAAAATCGCAGGGGGCAAGATGTTAGATTTTGAATTTAAAACCAGACCGTATGACCACCAACGTGTGGCCTTGGAAGAATCGTGGGCCGCGGAGTATTATGCGTTATTTATGGAAATGGGTACAGGGAAATCAAAGGTGGCTATAGATAATATAGCTGTGCTTTATGAGGCCGGTAAGATTAATGCGGCCATGGTTGTTGCCCCTAAAGGTGTGTACGACAACTGGGCAAAGGGTGAGATCGAAACACACTTCCCAGACCGAATCGAAAAGAAAGTTATGTCATGGCGCACAATTAAATCTAAGCGTTACGATACAGACCTTGTAGATTTTATTACCGAAAAACTTGAAGGCGTGAAGATATTTGTCATCAATGTAGAGGCGTTTAGTTCGCAACGGGGCTTGGATGCCGCCAGAGCATTCTTGTTTCAGAACCCACAGAACATGATGATTATTGACGAAAGCACTACGATAAAAAACCGTAGAGCTTTGCGGACCAAAAACCTTGTAGCGTTGCGAGAGCGGGCCTTGTACCGACGCATACTGACAGGGTCACCTATTACAAAGAGCCCGATGGATTTGTTTAGCCAGTGTGACTTTCTAAAAGACAGGGCACTTGGTTTTAACAGCTACTTTGCTTTTCAAGCACGGTATGCCCAAGTTCAACGACGAACGATGGGGCACCGTAGTTTTCAACAGATCGTAGGCTACCAACGCCTAGAAGAATTAACCAACAAACTAGACCAGTTTTCAAACCGCGTATTAAAGGAGGACTGTCTAGATCTGCCAGATAAAGTCTACATTAAGCGCGTCGTTCCGCTGACTAACGATCAGACGAACGTATATAACCAGATGAAACTGTTGGCACTCGCACAGATGGACAATGGGGAGCTTGCCACGACGGCGAGTGTCCTCACACAGATCATGCGTTTGCAACAGATTTGCTGCGGATTTTTGCAGCCAGATGAGGGCGAGATGCGTGAGATTAAGAGCAACAGGCTTGATGAACTCATGAACCTTTCTGATGAAGTTCAAGGTAAGGCGATAATTTGGGCGACGTATACACACGACATTCAACAGATTGCTGATGCCTTGCGCGGCCGCTTTGGGCCCGAAGCGGTCGCAACTTATTATGGTGGTACACCACAAGAGGAGCGACAAGATATTGTGCAGAGGTTTCAGAATAAGTCTGACCCTCTACGTTTTTTTGTGGGCCAACCAAAGACAGGTGGTTACGGCATTACACTGACGGCTGCCAACACGGTCATCTACTACAGTAACTCTTACGACTTGGAGATAAGGCTACAGTCTGAGGATCGTGCCCACCGCATAGGTCAGTCAAACAAGGTCACCTATATTGACCTAGTTGCGCCGGATACTATTGATGAAAAAATACTAACGGCATTACGGGCTAAGATTAATATAGCAAGTCAGGTACTTGGTGAGGATGTTCGGAACTGGTTAGCGTAGGTACGGGGCAAAAGATACAACGCCGCCGTCAGCATAGAAATCGTCCATATCTCTGGGCAATCCTCTTGCTTCAAAGATGTCGCCTCGTTTCTTCTTAACAAAAGCTTCTATTTTTCTTTCTGGTTCGCCTCTATCTCGCATTATAACAACGCCATCTTTAAGTTCTTCTTCCATAACGCGTATTTGTTGTTCTTTCATTTTCTGAATAATATCATCCGGTAGTTTCTTATTTCCGCCCATCATCATTCGAACGGCTTGTTTAGCACTTGGACCGACGGCGGGCGCATAACCCGCTAGTTCAGCTAAAGCCATAATCCCCATCTTTGCTTTGTTGGGATCTTCTTCCTGACTTTCTTTGTAAATTTCACGGACGGTTTCAGCCGTTCCAATAGGAGTAAAGTCTTGCGCCTGCTCCATTGCTTTTACACTTAAAGGTGTTTCTTTTCTGTAAGATCCTGTCAAAGGATTAAATCTTTGAAAAAATTCTCCAACTCCTCCACCGTCTTCAAACCCTGTAGCACTAAAGCTAAACTCCGGTGTTGTACTTACCCCTGCTCCGCCTTGAACACCGGCACCGGCTGAAAAATTCCCACCTTGACCTAGAACGTTCAAAGCTGCTGCATTAGCTGCACCGCGGCGTCTTGCTCTGCCTTGAGATGCCTTTATAAAACTGTCTATTTCAGCTTGATCAAAACCGGGGTCAGACGGGGCCGTGGGCTCTGTTAAAGTAAACTCTGGTTTGGTTACTTCAAACTCTCCGGGTCTGACCATTGTGAAATCGTCTGGTCTTTTGGCCGTAAACTCACCGGGAGCCGCCACATAGTAATCTGTATCTATAAATTCGGTAAGCCTGTCACCTTCGTTAAATTTGTTGACCGCAGCATTGTAATCATCAAATTGTTTCTTGTAAGCAGCCAAGCTGTCGTTGTAAGTTTGAGCTTCCTTTTTATAAATGTCTAAAGCCGTGTTATAGGCATTGGCATCCGTCTGGTAAGCGGCCAACTTGTCGTTATAGTTTTTTACAAGATCGTTGTAAGATTCTGCGCCTGTTTTGTAGGTATCGTAATCCTGCGTATATTGATTGAAAGCATCATCGTAAGCTTTGATCTGTGATTCGTAGTCCGCGCTCTGATCCTTATCGGCCTCATACATTGTATACTGAGGAGCAACACTACCAAATAAATCTGCTATCGACATTAGCCCATCATGCTCCCTATGCCTTGTCTAATCAAAGCCGAAGCTGGATCGTTTGGAAACATAGCTGCATACCTAGTCCTATCAACCGGCCCAGACTGGGAATTTTGTGGGGGGGAATTAGCTGAAGCCGTTTGGATAACAGGACTAGGCGCAGGACCGACAGGCAGGGTGGGAACCTGTGCCGGAATATTTAGGGATGCTTCTTCGTCGTTGGGTACGATTACTTCTTCATTTTCCTCTGGTTGGATGTCGATTTCTTCGGCACCTTCTCTAATGATAAACGGAATCATTTGTTGAGTAGCGTTAAATAATTTTCGCTCCAACATCCCTTTCATTACGCGGTTTGCTTTATCTGCGTCGGCTTTGCTTTTTGGCTTTCTTATAAGTGTTGCGACAATATCAGGGTCTGTAAAAATCATTTGTAGCGTTTGCATTTTAGCAACTGCGGGTAACTCTTTTAAATAGTCTAAAACGAGACGTTTACCCATTTGTGGAGCGCTTATTGATCCAACTCCAGAAGCTCCACCCGAAACTGCTTTAAACGCAGCACTACCACCAGCCAAACCAACCAAACCAACATAAAAGTCAAATAAGGGACCCGTGGTTTCAATTAAATTTTTGTCCATTAATTGACCAGACGCGTCCGCCGCGGCTAATTTAACCATTTGCTCATTAACTAATTTTATATTTCTTACTTCTTGCTTGGTAAAAACATTATTTTGCATAGCAAGATCCATCAAAGACGTTTTGCCTCCGGCTGTTTTTAAAGGTGCGAATAGTTTTTTGTACATGTTAACGGCGTCAAATGTTTCTACACTTTCACCTCCAGAGTTCATAAACACATAGTTTAGAATGGCATCTTTAAATCCTGTTTTTGTCTGTTCCATCGCATTACGGCGCTCTGCTCCAGACATAATTGAACCATCAGTATTTCTATAAAACCGTTCTGAACCGCGAACATATTTAAATAAACGAGTTAGTCCTTGAACGGGATCTTTTTGAGAAGAATTTTTCGGAGTGTAGTTAAAAGCGTCTGCAAGAGCTTGTGATGGAGAAGAATGATTTAAGAGCGTTTGCAAATATTTTTGACCATCATACGCTTTTTTAATCTTGGCTTGATTTTTTTCCATGAACTCAAAAGCTCTTTGAGCGCTTACTGCATTTGATAAATCTTTGTCTAATTGTGGAAATCGTTTCAAAAGCTCTTGGTTATTTTTTCTATATTCCGCAAGCGCCTTTGGGTTTATTTGACCGGCTTTTCCTGTAGCATCATCTGCATAAACATTTGCTCGTCGGGCAGACCGTAAAAACCCTGAAATAAAATTATCAATTGTTGTAAATCCGGGAACGGCTTCAACTATTCCTTCTTCGAAATCTGAACCCATTCCTCTATCATACATAAACTTGGAAATGTTTTCTAACTCTTCAATTCGTAAATCGGTAGCCTCTGGTGCGCCTCTTATATATTTAGCTATGGCTACCTCCGGAGGGATTCTTCGTCCTCCTTGTCCGGTACGGGCCCTATCTTTACCAATAACACTTCTTGTAAAAACATCATGCAAAGCTTTTGTGAAATCACGAGCTTCATCATAACCGGCATTTAATCCTGCCTCTACCGTATCCAGATCATCAAAAACAGCTTCAGCCAGTTCTCCAATTTCAAAAGCACTCTGGGATAATCCTCTAGTGGACAATTGTCCTGACGCGATGTTGGAAGCGTCTGTTAACAACGCAGAACGTATGTTTATTAGTTGCTTAGAAGTGACAGGGTCTTGATTGCTAAGTTCTTTAACAGCTTCTTCAATTTCAAGTAATCTTATTTTGGAGGTAAGATATTTTGTATAATTTTCTTTTTCTGTTTTATTAAGATCAAATGTCAGTGTTTGATCTATTGTTTCCGGTCGTATACCCGCTTCCATTTGCTCTGGAGTAAGGTTTTGCAATCTGCTCTTTTGCAAGCCTACAAATTTTCCTTGTTTAACGTTTTCCAAAAGGTCTTGAAAAACACTAATTTTTGAAAGGTTTGGCATAGAATCACTGAACTGACTTTCAAACTGTGAATAAATTGTGCTTTTCGGACCAGTATCTACATTGTCAACTTGTTGAATTGCAGATTCCGCTGCTTTACGATCTTGCAATAAATTTATGCCAAGTTGACGTTTCATTGCATTTACATTTCCAACTATAGCAGAGTTTTCATTAATCCACCTGTCTCTAAACCCCGGTTCCATTTTTGCTATTAACGCATCATATGCCTGAATATATTCAGGCATTATATCGCCGTTTATAATGTCGTCTGCGGTATATACCACGGTATCATCTACGTTGTTCCATAATTTTTTGGACGTATTTCTTGCAAAGCCAAGACTTGTTTCAATAGTATTTGCCAAATCAATAGCAAATTTTTTGGTTGCAGCCACCTGTTGATCTGGATTACTCGGATCTTTAAAAACTTGTTTAAGGGAATCAATTCTTTTTTCAACCGCCCCTTGCAAGCGCCTATCAAGCATGTTTCCAATGACAGCTTGGCGCATTTGAGCAGCTTTTTTTAAAGAAGCTTCAGAACCTTCTGTTTGGAGTCCATTTATATATTTTGAAAAAAAGCTAAAAGCATTTTTACTGTTTTTTGATCTTCTAGCAGCAAGCTCCGGATTCTCACCGGCCATTTTTGCCTCTAACATCATTATTATGCCCGTATCATCTTTAAGACGTTGTGCGGCGGTAAAATCAATGTCAGGAAAAACCTCTTTGAATAAGGTGTCTATTTCAGGACTGTTTAAATCATCCATCATAGCGTCATAGTTGCCATCATTTAATTCATACAACTCATTTATTTTTTTAAATAATTTTTCCTCATCTTTTTTAACAGATTTTTGAAGAAGGTCTTCTAAACTGACTGCTTTATCTAGTTCTGATTCTTGAAGTTTTGCAAAACTTGGAGCAAGCATTCTACCAAAAGTAGAAGCAAAAATGTTACCTCCCGCTAATTCCCCAAAAAGTCTAGCTGAAGTTGAACCGGGAGCAAGTTCTTCCGCCGCGTAAGCACCAAGTAAAGTTCCGGGAGCCGCGATTGCTTCTCCGGCAACAGTTAAAGCCGCACCTGTTTTAGATCCTTTTGCTGTCCGTGCCGTTTTTTCCAAGTATTCTTCAATAAAAGCGCCTATCTTTTGACTAACTCTTGGCGAAGACCCTTCAGCAATATTTTCAAGTGCATTTCTTGATGCCGTAAAACCCTGCTGTCGAAGTAAAAATGGAAAGCTTATACCGGCGGTAAGACCACCAGCCGTTCTGGCTACCTCTACAGCAGTCTTTTGGCCCGGTAATACAACTTCCGCTTCACCTATTACCTCATCTTCAAGTAAATCCATTCCTTCGTAAGTAAGTAAGCTTCCTGCAAGAAAAGCGCCTATAGGCGCAAGAATCTGTGCCCCAGCCACGTAAGGATTTGGAGAAATTCCTCGTTTTAATGTAAGTCTTGCAGTCGCCGCGGCTGCTTCCTTTCCGGCCACTACGCTTGGGACAGTTTTTACAAATTCAGAAAAGGCTGCATTTGGTAAACTGGTTCGTTCTACCCCTGTAAGTAAAGAAGTTACTTCGTCGGGGTCTGAAAAGATTGTCGCTCTTTGTTTTAAAGACATGTCTCTAAAAGGGATGAATTCCAGTTCACCCGAATCATTTGGAAAGTTTGCGCCGTATTTTGGTGCAAGGTTATCGTAAAAAGTAGCTTGCCCAGATTGCATTAATTCCGGACTCATAAATTTTGGGTCTTCCGCTATTTGATCTCTAAAATCATCTTGAAAGTCAAAAACCAAATCTTTCATTAATTGTTCAGATGCGTTTTGACCAAACTGAGTACGAAAATCTTCAACCTCGTTTTGGTCAATGACTATTTCATCAATAATAATGCCTTCGTTTTCCATCACAATTCACTTTTTCTTTTTCTATTCTTCTTTACTCGACTTCCAGAAGACTTAGTTTGTGCATACTTGTATGACATAATAGCTGCGGTGTATTCTCCTATCAACGCTTCTAAATCACTCTTGGCTTTTTTAGAGGATTCAATCTCACCCGGAGAGAAAGCATTTGGATCAGCGCTGGAATACTCAAGCTTTTTGACTGCTGAATTATAATTTTTTGCAAGATTATTACGAACGGCTATAAGACTTGCCAAAGCATTTGCATCTGTGTTTCTTCCGCCGCCTAAAAACCCTGAAGTTTCTTCTTTTAATAAATCTAAATCCAAACTAAACACTTTGCCATCAATGGCTGCCCGCATTTTTTGAATTGTGTCTTTTTGTAAGGCTGCTAATTGTTTTCTTGAAGTTTGAGTGAGTGCCCCACTTCTTCCGAAGGTGCCAGAACCAAATCCAAGTTCAGCCACCTGACCCGCCATCCAATTACCTAATGTTTTAAATCCAGACATAAAACCTGTCGCGTTTGAAAGATCAACGTTGCCTATAATAATAGAGGGCATATCTTCAAATTGAGAATAATCAATATTCCCATCGTCACCAAAAGTTAAAGTTAAATTTTGCCTTAAACCTAAACTTTCAGCAAGTTCTTTAGGTAACGGCAAGCTGTTTAACGGAACGGGTACTGCCAATCGTTTTTTGACTCTTTCAACAAGAGCATCTTCGACAAAAGTAGGTAGTTGACTCACGGTCGGACCGGTTATTCCTTGAACAGGTGTCGTATATGCAGTTATCTGTGACTCCATAATTCTATCTTCTTCATCACTTAATTTATTTTCTGCATATAAATCCATGAGAGATTCGCCAGATTCGTTTTTGGAATTAAAATATTTGAGCGCTAAACCAGCAGCAGATTTATTAAATAAATCTTTGTCTTTTACCGGACCTAATATTTTAAAAGATGTAACAGAACCGTCGGTATCTTTTAGTATCTCCACCAAATTACCGTCTTCAACTTTAATTTCAGGACGAGAACGAAGGTTTTCTTCTTTTTTCTGGGCGCTTTGTTCCGCTAAATTTGCGTCAAACAATGCAGGTGAATCAGACCAGTTGCCTGTTTCTATTAATTCTTCAACTCTTTTCATACCCGCAGGCGTGTTTGTAAATGATTTAATTTCATCTTTAGAGAAAAGTGTAATTAAATCTGTCTTTTCATAAGGACCTGTCTTTCCTTGTAAATCGCTTATTTGTCTTTCATTTAAACGAACAACTTCGCCAGCCTCGTGTCTTCTTTTTACACCGTCTGGACCCGCTGTTTCTATATCAACAAGAGCCACTCTATCTTGACCGGGCGCTCCTTTTAGAAAATACTCGTTCAACCTTATTTCAGAATCAAATTGTCCTTGTTCTAAAATCACACCGTTTAAGGATTTTTTTGAAAGAATACCAATATCTTGTGAAATCTTCTGAGCAGTTTGATCCATATCTACAAAACCAAGGCGCACTGGAAATCCTTTTTTATTGTAACCATAAACAGGTTGGTTGTCCGGTTTAGCTGGTGTTTTTGGAACTAAAGTATAAGATACATTTTCAACACCAAATTTTTCGCGCAAATCTCTCAAAGATCCTTTTGTTAAAGAAGTCTGAAAGGTTTTTTCTGTGCCATCTTTATTTGTAACTGTAACGCTGTAAACATCTCCAACATCTTGGGCAGCTAACTTAGCTTCTGCCGCAGCCGCCGCAGCTTCTGCTTGTATTTGACTTTGAGCGTCGCTTATTGAAGTTCCAAGAGCCGCTGTATCAAGTTGTCTCTTAGCTTCCTCTTGTTTTGTTTCAAAGTCTTTAATGCTTTGAGCCCGTGCGCCAATCTTATCAAACAACTGTGTTTCTCTGGTAGCATCCGCCAAACGTTCTGCGGCACTCATTTGCCTATCGCCGGGTGTGGCGAAAGCTAATGCTGTATTTGCAATGTCAAAAAGCATTTGAGATTGCGTCAAACGTTTCTGTTCTTCTAATTTTTCTTGTTGTTCTTCTGGACTGCCTAGTAAGCCTGCGTAAAGAGACTGAAATTCCGGGAAGCTAGTAGTTGCTCTCTGTACTACACCACCCGGAGCCATGGCGACCACAGGGCCGCCCTGATTAAAATTTACAGGATCGGGCACCTCCGCGCCCATATTTACGGTGGACATAATGCCTCCGGCCATATTGCCCTCTACGGGGGCCTGCATCTCTTCTTGAGCCAGACCTCCTATGCCTTGATCAATCTGCGCTATCTGCACAATGGGCTGAACCAAAGTAAGCACCGATTCAGGCGTTGCTTTTGCGTCCTCTTCTCCTACCAGTTCCGCTAATTCACCATAACGCTCTGAAATAGAGGCTTCGTCGCCCCTCATTGAGTTTA
>WLWF01001209.1_pt1 | contig 22273 bp, 33 predicted proteins | sample 6718331 | NCBI WGS metagenome assembly WLWF01 (sample SAMN12718692, study PRJNA515312) | sponge metagenome | isolation source: marine sponge | host: Mycale hentscheli | place: New Zealand: South Island, Marlborough, Capsize Point | collected 2003-05-01
TAGCTAGAGCTGAAGCACCTCAAGAAACTGTAGTAGATGAGATTATACAGAAAGCAATGCCTATGGGCGGAATGCCTATGCCACAAGCACCAATGTCTCAAATGCCTATGCCTAGACCAGAAGAGGTCATGGTATCAGATACTATAACAGAAACTGGGATTGCAGGACTACCTGCACCAAATGTAGGAAATTATGAAGAGGGTGGGATTATTGGGTATCAAGAAGGCGGCGAGATAGAAGAAGAAATAGAAGATTATACTGCTATGGAGATGCTAACAGAAATGGTTCAAGAGCCTGACTTAGTTGCAGAAGTAGGTGGGTCTGCGCTATTAAAAGCAGCTGGTGTGGCTTCTCCTTATATAAAAGGTGCGGGATTAGGGGCTTTGTTTTATTCGCCTGAATTAGGTTCAGCGGAAAATCCTGAGTTTTTAGCTAAAATGCAAGAGCAACAGAACTTTGCTAAAGGCGGACAAGTACCCGGGTTTTTCCTCGGGGGTCTATTAAGCTTTGGCGCTAGGAACGCTAAAAAAATTAAAGATGTCTACAATAAATTTAAAAAGAAAAAACGAGGACGTCCTAAGAAAAGACAACAAGGAGCAGCCGATAAAGCGCTTCTAGCGGGTGCGGGTAAAGCTGTTGATTTAGGCACTACTGGAATAGCAACCGGAATAGCTGGAGCAGTTAGAAACCCATATACTACAGCGGGACTTAGCGCTCTTGGATACGGAATTGGTGAATTTTTCGGTGAAAGTGATGAAGAGAAAGCAGCAAGGTTGGCAGCAGCTGACGCTAAAAAAGCAGCAGATAATCAAGCTGAGTTAGATAGAATGGAAAAAACAAGACTTAAAAACCAAGCAGCCCTTGACGAAGCACAAGCAAAACGAGATGAAGCTAATAGAAGAGCGTACCTTGCACTTGCATTAGGTGGCGCTAAAACTATGGCAGGGCAATCTCCTTATGCTCTAACTAATATTGGTGAAGGTATTGGTACCGGTGTAGCAGGATTAGTGGAGCTCGACGAAGCAGCTGCAACTAGACAATCAGCCAAAGAAATAGCTGACGCTAAAATCAGGCAAAATTTATACGAATTTAATCAAGAAAGGCGACTTAAAATAGCTGAATTTAGAGCTGAATTGTCAGAGAATATGGACTTTAGAGCAGCCGTAGATGCACAATTAGAAGCTTTAGGTCAAGACAGAACTACCATAGACGGAGACACATTAGTATCAATAGAAGAAAAAGTTATTATGCAATTTTACCCAGAATTAGGACCTACTGCAGGAGCCACTATGGTTGCTGGAGAAACATACGCTGAGGTTTAAAAACTAATATGCCTGTATATACTACAACACTTCCAAACGGGCAGTCTATAAGAGTTATGGGGCCGTCAAATGCGACTCCTGAAACTATCCAACAAGCGGCACTTCAAATAGCAGCTCAACGTCGCGCTGCTCCTTACGTTGATACTGGAGAAAGAAACTATTCATTAGGTACAGCTGCAAGTAAAGCTTTGAGTCGCGGTACAGAAAGATTAAAATCTACATTTGGTGACGCTATTCCAGCAATGATTGGAAGCGGACTAGGTTTTGATGAGTTTGCTAAACGTCAAATGCAAGAAGCGCAAGCCTCAGAAGAACTTATTCAAAGAAAATACGCTCCTCAAATAAAATCCTACAAAGACGTAAGTGGTGTTGGAGACGCACTAAAGTTTGGTGTAGAAACTGTTTTTGAGCAAATACCTAATTTAGGTGCAATGGTAGTTCCTGGAGTTGCAGCAGGTCAAGTAGCTCGTGTAGGTGCAGGAAAACTAGCTGCAGCGGAGTTAGCTAAAAGACAAGCAGCTGCTCAAGGTATCGGTGTATACATGGGGTCGTATGCTCTTAATGCACCAGAAGTATTTCAAAACATTTATCAAGAAACCGGTGAACTTGCTACCGGTACCGCCGTCTTATTTGGAGCAGCTGCGGCTGCTTTAGACTCAGTATTACCCTCTACTATTCTTAAAAATATTACACCATTTGAAAAGTCTGCATTAGCAGCTAGTGTATTAAGAAAGTCTGGTACTCGTCCTGGCATTACTAGATCAGTATTATCAGGTATAGCAAAAGGTTCTAGTACAGAAGGCGTAACTGAAGCTGCTCAAGAAGCTATTAGTATTAGTGCGGAAAACTTTGTTGCTGGTAATCCACAACTATTTGAAAGTGAAGATTGGGATCGAATCATGGAGTCAGCTGTACGTGGTGCAGTAGCTGGCGGTACATTTAGAGGTATAAGTGAACCACTAGGTAGAAGTCCGGCTGAACCTAAAAATGTAGAAACCGGCATTAAACAAGATTCAACTCCAAGTGACTTACAAGAGGATGCAATAAAAACGGCTGCTGTGGTAGATGTAGCGCAAGGAAATGCTAAAAAGAATATGGAGAAAACAGTAGAAAAACCTAAAGCAGAAGAAGTCCTTGTAGAACCTAAAGCAGAAGAAGTGCAAACAGAAACAGAAGTAGAGACAACATCTGAGACTCCATATGAAGGGTTTAGACCTCCAGAAGGTATGACAGTTGAACAAGGAGTAGATTTTTATGAATCGTTAGATCCATTAGATCAGGCTTTATATGAATCTGATGTGGAATCAGCGGTAGAAATTATTGAACAGGAGGGCCAAGATGGAAGAACAGTGGAAGACCAAATTGATGTTGCAGAAGACGGAACAGAAGTTGTTGGAAGCAGCGCTGAAATACTTAGCAGGTCCCCAGTTGAAGATGCCCCCGGAACTGGAGAACCTACCGGAGGAGAAGTGGGAAGTGATCCTAGCCCTGTTCCAACAGCTAGAAGCGGAGAGGGAGTCGTCAATCCTGCATTAGAAGAAACGGTAGAAGAGACTTGGACTGCAATGTCTGATGTTCCTTTTGTTGAATTAAGTGCAGAAAATCAAGCGTATGTTACACAGACTAAAGAAGATAATGCACTATCGATCGAAGTAGTAGATCAAGTTGAGCAAAACGAAATCCAAAACAAAAAAATTACAGCTGCCAATGCACGAGTAAAAGATGCTACCGGCGTAGACTATGGTGGTGCAGAAATAACACTTCCTAAAGAATCACGAGCTGAAATAAAAGATACAGGAGAAACTGCAGAGACTATAACAACAGAACTTGTGCAGGAGTTTGGCCCTAACGTTAACCGTATGCAAGAGCGTGGTAAGTTAGTTGTTGTTGATAATGTAGAACAGTTGCCCGCTGATGTTAAAGTATCTTCTAATGCTAACGGCGCGTATGATCCAAATACTCAGACTTCTTATATTATTGCTAACCGCATAGAAAAAGGTCAAGGACGTCGTATATTATTACACGAGATAGGCGAGCATTACGGATTAGAACGTATGGTAGGTAAAGATTACCAAGCTATGCTCAATCGTCTTAAAACATTAAGAAAACAAAATGCTGATGTAGATGCAATTTTTGTAGAAGTGCAAGCCACTTACCCTGAACTAGAAGTAAACAGCAACCCCTTCTTACAAGAAGTTATGGCTAAACTAGGTGAGCGAGCACCTAACAATACATTGTTTAGACGTATGGTAGGCGCAGTTAAAAACTTTTTACGCAAGCTTGGGCTTTACGACGTTAACCGATTTAGTGATGTTGACATTCAAGATATGATCTTAAACTCTTTAAGAGTTTCTCTAGCAGAGGCTAGTAGTAAGTCACTGGCATCAAGTACACCAGCTGTACAGATGTCTAAAAAAGAATTTAAAACTATTGCAGGGTGGCTACCCGAAAGAACAACTCAACTATTAAAAACACTAGATAATAACAATGCAGCTTCAAATTTTGCCAAACGAGGAACTTATTACGTAGCTACAATGTCACCTCAACAATTTTTAGATTTAGCTAATCCAGTGCTTACAGGCGCTAGTCAAAAGCTTAACTTAAAAGCTTTAGATGATACCATTAACGCTAAAGGCATTATAAAATGGGTTAATCAAAACGACAATGATCTGCGTAACCCTTATAATGTGCCTTTTTTAGAATTTGAGTTATCTGAAAATCTCAGAGGAATGCCTCAAATTAAAGGGCATGAAGGACGGCATAGAGCAAGAGCTTTACAACGATTAGGAATTACACAAATGCCGGTGCTTATGATAGGCCCTTCAAGAAGTGTAGCTCCAGACAACACAGACAGGCGATTTCCAAAAAGAGTAGCGGTTCCTGAAATGGCTGGTAGAGGGTTTGCAAGTCAAGAATACAGCCGTTCTTTACCTATTCAAATAGAAAATATAATTTCTATAGAGTCTAAAAATGAAGCTGCTATTAGAGAATTAATAGATTTTAATGTTAATTCTCAAGTATCCCCCAACATTCAGTTCTCAAGAGAAGCTCCTCCAGGCGGAGTTAACCCTGCGCAAAGTAGAGCCTTATTAAAATATGCAGGTGACTTGCAACAGAAACTACCTCTTCCTACAAAAGATTACATAGATGGTGTTTGGCAAAAAGTTTTAGAATTACCTACATCAATTAAAAAAGCCTGGACCGGTATGTTAGGTTTACAAGCTATGGTTGATTTGTATGATAAGTATTTACCAAGTATTAAAAAACTTATGAATGTATTAGAGCGTCGTGCAGCAGAGGTGGAAACTACACGAGCAGAGGTAGATGTTTTAGGTAATTTAGGCATGGATATTATCCAAGGTAAAAAACGAAAACTTATAGTTTATGACAATAAAACAGGAAAAGTAAAAATAGACAGTAATGGACAAATCGTTTTTTCTGATAAAACAACTGACCGTACTTACACTCCAGAACAAATAAAAAATTGGGAAAAAATTACTTACAAACTTTCTGCAGACAACGTAGACCCGAGAGATTCAAATAATTTTGCTAACCCAGATGTAATAAAATTCTTTAATTTACCGCCTGAACTGCAAGCATTGGCTATAGCTTATACTGAAAAATTTGAACAGTACGGTGATAGCTTATTAGATGCTTATAAAACAGCGGCACAAAAAGCTATTAAAAACGATGAGACCGCCCAAGAAGTCGTAGATAGAGTAATAAAAGAATTTACAGAAAATAGATTAAAATTTTATCAGCCGTTTAGACGTCGCGGGGATTATGTTTTATCTTATGTCTTAGAAAAAGATTTAAATGAACATAATGAAATTATGGAGCAAATAGAAAACGGCACTATTAAATCAACCGATGACTTTGTGACTAATGAGACTGCTCAAGAAGTGGTAGATAGAGGTGATAGCTTAATAGATGCTTATATCACAGAACTAGAAAATAAAAATAATAGGATTGAAACAAGTGATGCACAAAAGAAACTTTTAAAAGCAAAAGAATTTGAGCGGTATCAAAAATTAGTTAACACAGTAAGATTTGAAACTAAAGCAGCGTATGTAGAGGAAGCAATTAAACAAGATGCTGCTGAGGGCGTTACTATATTAAAAGCAGAAATAGATCCAGAGAATAAATCTTTTAGAATAAGCGGTGAAGGTGCTGTAGGTATAATGCAAGAAGTGACAGGCATTTTGCAAAAAACAGATGAAAAAGGAAATCCTTTAGTAGACGAAGCTGTCATTAAAGAAGTAGCCGGGCTATTTTTAGATGCTCTTCCTTCTCAATCTATTAAACAACAATCGCGCCAAAGAATAGGTACTGGAGGGTACATAGAAGATATAGTAGGTGGCTTTATTGATTTAGGCGCACGTATGGCAACTCAAGTTGCTAACTTAAAATACATCCCAGAAATTAATGAAACTATTGCTGATATTAGTAAAGAAAATGCAGCGTATCAAGCTGATTTAGATCCTGCGGGCGTTGGCAGCGCTGAATTGCAAACTTCACTTAATTCAGTTGTGGAAAGACTTGAAAACTCTAAAAGTTTTTTTCATAACCCTGTGGCTGGTCCAATATCTTCTAGGTTTGCTTATTTAAGTTATCTTACTTCTATTGCCGGTAATGTGTCTTCTGCATTGGTTAACGCCACTCAGTTAGCCATTATTGTTTATCCAACACTAGTTGCAGAGTATGGGTTTGGTACGGCTAATAGAGTAATGGGGCAAGCTTTTAAATACTACTTTGGTGGCGGCAAAGATAGCAACAGAGGCTTTTTGCCAGATCAATCTTTTGGGATGAAAGACGGACAACTACGAACCGATTTGCCAAAAGACATTCAAAGACTTTATGATGAGGGAATAAGAAATAGTGTATTTCGTAGGGGTGTAGGATACGAACTTACTGAAATGCGTAAGACAAATGCTAAAGACTTTGTGGGTACTAAAGCTAAGTTTGATGCATTGATGGGTTGGATGTTTCAAAATACAGAACGAATGAACCGAGAAGTAACTTATCTAGCCGGGTATTTAGCTGCTAAAGAAAAAGGAGCTTCTTTTGAAGTAGCTGAACAAAAATCAAGAGAGCTTACTCGTAGATCACATGGTACTGCACTTCCTGAAATAGGTCCGCGATTCTTTCAAGAAGGTTTTGGTAAAGTAATGTTTACCTTTAAACGTTACGGTCATGCAATGTTGCATTTATTATTTAAAGCGTTTAACGATGCTTATCGGGGTGAAACTAAAGAAGTAAGAGATATAGCAAGAAAACAAATACTAGGTATCTACGGTGCCTCATTTACTTTTGCAGGACTTCAAGGCGCACCATTATATGGCTTCACTCAGGCATTAGCAGAAGTAATGTATGCAATGTTTGGCGACGAAGATGAGCCATTTGATTTTGAAGAATCTACACGGGAAATATTTGGAGACATAGGATACCGAGGCCCACTTAATAAATTACTTAATGTAGATATTGCATCGCGTACTGGATTTGCTAACTTAATTTGGCGAGAAGACCCTCGTCGTGTATCTGAAGTTGGACTCATGCAGTATGTATTAGAACAAGGTTTAGGACCTTCATTCTCGTACGGTCTAAGCGTTAATCGAGGATTACAGGATATGGCACGGGGTAATATATATCGCGGCATAGAACAGACTCTGCCGGCCTTTGCACGTAACCCTATGAAAGCCATAAGATATGCTACTGAAGGAGCAGTAAATAGAAAAGGCGCAGAGATAGTACCACTAAACCCACTTGATGGATTCTTACAAATCTTTGGGTTTACTAATGAAGACCTCTCTTTACAGTATGCGCGTAATCAATCAATGAAACAAGCAGAGAAAAACTTTAATGCTAGACGTTCTGGGTTACTCACTGCTCATTACTTAGCTCGTAAAAACGGCGACTTTGATATGATGAGAGAAGTGCAAGGTAAGATAAATGATTTTAATCGCAGCACCATAGGACGTGCAAACCCTATTACTGGAAGCACTTTAAAACGTTCTTTTAAAAATAGAGAAGACTCAATCAATAACAGTGTAGGGGGTATTACCCTTAACAAAAGGATTGAAACTGCAGTTCGTGATGAAATGGGCAGCTAACTAAGCATCCACGTTCTAACACCCATTAAATCATCTTCGACTACTACTAAAGCTTTTACCCTTACCTTTAAACGTTTTGCACCACACTCAATAGCGTGTAAAAGTTCTGGTGTTTTTACCGTAGGAATAAAAAAACTATCGCCGGTTTCCATTGCCTCAAACGGTAGTACCCACTCAGGATCATTGTGTAGCCGCATTCTTTATATCAACCCTTTCACCTAGTGAACTAATTTTAATCCTGTATACCGCTGTGGCTGCTTTAGAAACGTCTTGCCACCCTGCTGTCATACGCTGTTTAATTGTTTTGCCTGTAGCGTCTTTACCCGTTTCAATGGCTACGCCTATTCCCCTTAACTCGTGCACAAAATGTTTAGTACTTACTGTAAGCTCTGCTAGATACTGGTCAAAGTCGCGTTTCGATAAATAAATATAATCCCTATCGTGGTCTATGCGAATAGTAAGTTGCCTATCAGGGGCCGACTCCATTTTGCCATCTCGAAATACAAGTTGCTTGTCCAAGTTAGTATTCATGTAGGTGTCTAAAATGTCTTCGTAATCTTGGTCATTAATACTACCGTTATCATCGCGAATTTTTATCATCTCCCCAATAATAAATTGATAAATTCTTTCAACATCTACCATTAAAATACCTGATTCATTTACAATTTCTCCTGCAGTCATAGTAACAGCTACTAAATTTTCATAAAAACGATATGCAGTGTCGTTGCCAAAACTTTCTACAAAACGTTGCTCCCATTTAGCAAGATTGGCTTTAATCTTAGGTGTATCGCCAAAAGCATAAACTGCTTTTACAAAATCAGGGCCCGCCCACCCATAGTCAGAGTTAAACACATCAAAGATTTCTTTTCCGATACGGGCATCATCCATAAATGCTTTAGGTTTTCTCACTGTAAATTCAATCAGCCTAGCAGCTTCTCCATTAGGATTAGACCTAAGCTGTTTTAATTTATCAATTAATGAATGATTAGAAGTTAGTATAGCTATGACGGACGCAGGCGCCTCTACATTACGTTCCTGATTAGTTGATGCTTGCATTCTAAGTTTTGCTTTACCTGAAGATACACTTAAAATAAAATCAGAAATGTGATATGCGCTTCTATTGCCTACTTCATCCCACCCTACAGGCAGACTATGCAACGTTAAAAATCTTTGTTGTAAAGCTAATGGAGTAGTAGTCTGAGCATACACATTTTCAGGTTCGCCCCATATACTAGTCGCTGCTTTTAAAGCCCCTGTTTTTGCCGAGCCTGATTCCCCAGTTAAAGAAATAGCAACACCGGCCGTAGAAGAATACTCCATTAAAATAGAACCAAACCCACACAACATAGTAAACATATGCATCTCTAGTCCATGTTGATTAAGCTTTTGTGCTGCAGCTCGCCAGTTTGCATAGGTGCCGCTCTGCGTTAAATAAGGAGCAATGGTTTGTGCCATATTAGAAATAGGTGTATCTTTTTCTGTCCCATCTCTTTTTAGTTCACGCCTACCAATAACAAACGAACTCTTATCTTCGTTCCAACCCATTTGATCGTACATCGTATCGTACTTACCTTTACGCTGCATATCTTTTGCCCAGTCTATAAAATATTTCATAATGTAATCCTCTTGCTGTTTTGACTCATAATAAATCCCTTGGCTTGTTAACATCTTTCTTAGTTCTGCAGGGTCATATACTATTTTCATAGGCACAATAAATTCTAATAACCCGTCGTGAGGATGGTGTACATTCACAAGTAAACAGTTACCATCTATAGAACTTCTTAAATGTCTAACTACCAGCATCTCATAATCATAAATTAATATCTGATCTTCAAAAGATGCACCTCCTTTTTTGTCATGAACCGTAATAGATCTATATACTCCTCCATGATTAGCGCCTATCCAATACCCTTTCTCATCTAAAGTTTGGGGCAATCTGTTCTTTTCTTTTTTTACTTTGGGTAAAACTTCACCCTCTGTTGCAACAGTTTCAGCGACTTCAGCTTTTATAGGAACTTTGCACAATTGTAATGGGGTTGAAATTTTATTCCAGTGAGGGCATTTAGTGCAGATGCCGGGATTGTGATTGTCTATATCTGCACAGGTGTGAGGTTTGTCTTGGGTAGATAGAGCTTTTTCTTCAGTCTCTTCGTAAGTATAACCAGGATGGTCTTTAGATAATACGTGAACCCATTTGTCTCGATCAGCTGAGTTTTGAATAAGTGATACTATTCGCCACCATATAGGTTCAGGGGCGCTCTTTACATTATCAATATAATATTTTACTTGGGCGCATCCTTGATCATTTTGTTTTACGCTGTTTTTTAATAGCACTTCAAAATTGTTTTCAATGTTTCCATACTTTAATTTTTTCTCTTCGTCAGTAAAGCTTTGTTGCGTTACCAATTCCTCAAGAGGAACCTCTTTACTTTCAATGCAACTTATAATTCGCTTGAGCTCATACACCGGAGCATCTTTTAAAATTAGAGTGGGCCTCGGCGGTTCTGATTTATAATTATTAGTATCCGGACATCGCAAGATTCTAGCCGAGTCCGCAGTTACAGAAGGATCAATTTTTAGTCCCGTGTCTAAACAAAACTTTTTAAGTTTGTCAGCTAAAGGCTTCCATTCTTCTCTAGTAAGTTGATGTTTTAAAAACCAATATACGTGAATACCGTTTCCACTATTTACAATGGCAGGCATCGGCAACTCAGATTGCTCAATAAAATTACTCAGTGCAAGCAAAGCTTCTTTTTGAGATGCATACTCTTTGTTCTCACCTACATCTAAATCGAGATAAAAAGATTTAATAAATTTAGTACGAGCGGCCTCACGCTTTTGAGTTTCAAAAGTACCCATAGCAATAAAAGTATTATGATGTTCTTTGTATTTATCTATTAAGCCAACGGCTTCTTCGAGTGAATGCGCGAATGCGTGATTAAAAAGTTTAGTATTTGGTTTGTTGTAAGCTATGCAATAGATTCCCTCATCAGGAAGAGCCTTGCTATAAAATTCATTTAGCATATTTATCTTTCGCTTTTTTAGTCGATAAGACGCCCCTACACAAATGTGCAGTTTTTCAAAACCTTCGGAGCGTTATCTATTCTACTCTTATCGGGTTAATCTTCAACCCCTAATTTAGGGGCTATTTTAGTATCTAAAAACTCTTTAGCTAAGTTCATATGAGACAACGGTAGAGTATCAGTATGATTCTCAAACTGTTCATCCCATGCTTCACTAAGCGCTTTTAAAAATTTTTTAATCTTGATACAGTTTTTATCCCTAATGGGAGAGCCTCGAAACCAACTATGAATAGTCATCCGAGATACATTAAAAACTTTAGCAACCTCAGTCGCCGGAAGGTCTGCATTTACACAGGCCTTCGCTAACTGAACTCCAAGTCTATCTGTGTCAAAATTATTAAGCTCAAGCAAAAACGTCGGGCTGTATTTTTTTGGCATAGTTATTCCTCTGCAAATTGTTTTAAAATGTCTGACAAATCGTCAGCAGGTTTAGGCGGTATCTTGCTACCTGCACGCACTACCGGTTCGTCTTCTTTAGGTATTTCTGCAACAGCTTCAGGTTTCTCTTCTGTCATTTCTTCAAACGTTTCAGGAGCTTTATGTTCATAACCAGCAACTGCTTCAAATCCAAATCGATCTGCAGTACCTGAACCCCCCTCTACATATTGAATAACTTGAACTGCTCTAAGCCTTAAAGATACTCCAGCACCAATTAAAGGTGTGAAATATGGAGCAGCTGAACCATTTATTTTAATTTCAGATCCTCCCCAGATATTACTATCTATCATAGGTATACCTTTAGCATCAAAGATAGCAGGCTTATACGCAGCTTTTGATTTAAACTTAAGAATAATATTTCCTGTAGGTTCGCCCGCTTCATTCAGCTCCTCTAGATATGGTGGAGGGGCTTTCTTGATCTGAGCACCTTTCGCTTTCTTTAGTTCTTTTTCATAGTTCTCGGCGTAGACCTCATTTATCTGTTTTAAGATAGGTATAGCATCTTGCTTAGATAAAATAAGATTTACTTTGTAGTCACCCTCTTCCGAAAATTTAGTATCCGGTTTAGATAACCAAGGGTATTGCGCAACACCTTGAGGTGTTGTAAATGTTACAGGCTGTTGAGCCATAGTCTTTCTCCTTATTTAGCAGTTGGTTTACGTACAGTTATTTTAAACTCTCTCATCGTACTGATACCAGGAGGGAGACCCTCCTCCTCTCGTGTACTTAAAAACTCTTTAAAGTTTGCTTGACTGATGCGTTGTTGTAATAACTCTAACGCTTGGTTTTCTAATACAAACGTTTTAAAGTTATCCCAATCCCCACATACAAAGTTTTCTTTAAGGGTTTTAATAATTGTACCGCTTTCGGTGCGTAGTGTTTCTGCACCAATGTCATCGCAAGTCTCTAGCATGGCACTCTCCAATCTATTCAACTGATCTTTGAATTCACTATCCTCTTGCTGATATTTCTTAGCTAACTTATCTCGCTCTAATCTTATAGCCAAATAAGCTTTCACTAAGGAATCTACTTTTACTTCACTCATAGTCCTATCTCCTCTCTATATAAATCAACTAAATTCATATGCCTATCTACTTTACCCTGTAGCATTGCATACATTCTTCTTTCAATTGGAGACCCTTGTAAATGTACAACCGTCATTTTGTTTTTCTGCCCTACTCGATCAATCCGCGCAATACATTGTATGTAGACTTCAACACTCATTACAGGCGACCAAAATACTACGGTGTCTGCACGGGTAAGCGTGATGCCATGCGCTACGGTTTGAGGTTGTAGAACCAAAACTCGTGGGTCTGTTCCATTTTGAAACTCTTTAATAATCTGTGTGCGATTGTGCGCTGATACACCTCCATGAATTATTTGTGTAGTAATCCCGCTCTTCTCAAGATGCTCGGCTACTATATCTATAGTGTGTCTATAAGGTACAAAAACAAGAACTTTGTGAGCCGTTTGTTCTATAGTATCAACAAGTTCTTTAAGCCTAGGTTTAATATCAAACTGCACAACTTTTTGTTCGTCAGTGTATACTGCGCCGCCTGAAATCTGTAAAAGTTTTGTCATAGCGGCCGCGGCGTTTACCGATGTTATCTCTTCTCCCGCTGCTTCAATAATCATTTCTTTCTTAAGCTTCTTATAGTATTTCTCTACTTGAGGTGTGAGTGGTATCTCGCGTGTTTGATAAGTCACATCAGGTAAATCAAGACAGTCATTTTTAGCAAAACGTATTGCTGGTTGTAATGCATTAAACACAGTGTCTTGGCTAGTCTTTTTGGGCAACCATTTAAACCTTGTGATCTGATTCATTACTTTGTCACGCCACGCTGTTTTAAATTTAGGTACACGACTTGGACAAACTAATCGGGCCAAACCAAATGCGTCTTCCGGAGATTGAGATGCAGGAGTACCTGTCATCATCCACAGTCTAGTTTCAGGTTTAAGTATTTTAGCTAGGGTTTTCCATCGCTTAGTAGTAACTGATTTATAAGCATTAGCCTCATCTACTACAATCAAATCAAAGTTAGCATTAGCTATGTCATCTCTAACAATATTTACACCATCATAATTAATAATTACAAATTCGTATTGAGTGTTATTGATAATCGCACGACGTTCTTCAGCAGAGCCGTAAGCTACCCCTGGTACACGATGAATACATGTATTGTATATGTCGTTCTTCCAAGCAGAGGTCATGATTGATAAAGGACAAATCACTAACACTCTTTTAATCTTGCCTTCATTCATTAAGTAATCAGAAGCCCATAACACACTAGAAGTTTTACCGGTGCCGGCTTCATTAAAACAAAACGCTCTACGGTTTATACTAAAAAATTCTGAAGTAACTTTTTGATGATCAAAAGGTTGAAATCTTCCTGACCATTTATAGTCACGAGTAATAGGTGAAGGGGGTGATTTTTTAAAGTTTAATAAATCAGTGAGCAGCGTCATCTCATCGAGACCCCACTTCACTACAACGTCAGACAATGTCTCACGAGTTTCTAAAACTTTAAACTTCTTCAAATGCTCCTGTATAACAGGAACCACAGTGTTTGGCACTGTTAATTTAACAGCTACGTTTTCTAATATTTCCATAATGTCCTCTCATTGAATTAAGAGTATGAACTATATTTAAATACTAGTCAAGCTTTATTTTACTTACCTGCTAAATATTGTCGATCTTTTATTGAGCTATCTGAGTTTCTTTTGAAAGAACGGTTTTTAGATTTTGACTGAATAGTCACACCGTGTTTATTTTTACCGCCTTTAGATAAAGGTTTTTTATGCGCTATATCTTTACCCTCGCGTTTATCAGCCACACCATTACCGTTTGCGTCTCTTGAAGTAGCATCCATTTTACGCCTAGCACGTTGGCGCTCCATGCGATTACTATGTTCGCCTCTATTTTTTTGTTGACTGTACTCTTTTTTGTAAGGCCTTTTTTTGTTTACGTATGGCATGATTAGCTACCTTTTTACTCCAATTAATAAATTCATCTACCGTTGTGTCGCTTCGAAAAGAATTAATCGCGCGGCATACGAGTTGTACATTACGTCTATTATACACTCCTCCGGCAAAAATTCGATCGATACTTGCATTAGTCATAGATACGCTACCTCGTGTTCTACTGCATGTCAAAGGTACGCCAGACAAAGCGCATCTATAATTCTGTTCTTTTAATATGTTTATTAATTTACGTGGAGTTAAATCAGTCTTTTCTTTTTTAGAAAGTAAGTGTTTAAAGTATGCTGACCAATCTCCATTCTCTCTTTCATATCTTCGATTAACTTTGTTAATCATGGTGCATTTTTTTGAGCAGCAAAGATATTTAGGATGAGGCGTTTCAAACTTTTTCTTACATACCTTGCAAGCTCTTGTATACATGTTACTTTCGTGGCTTATGGTGCTCGCACGTTTCAACTGGACACCACCCACACAACGGGGTAGGATTGGGTATCCATTCGTCTTTTTCATAAGACATAGTTAATCGATCTAATGGTTGTTCAAATGATTTCCAAGCCTTGTGTATGCCTTCCCTAGTATACGACTCTTGAACAAAACTATTTTTCATACAGAATAACAATCCTGCTTTTATTTTATTTACTTCAGGAAAACAAACAAACGCCATAAGTGCCATAAGTTTTAATTGTTTAGTATCAGGATATTTATTTGACCCTGTTTTGTAATCAATAATAAAAGCTTTGTCTTGATCCACAATAACTAAATCGGCTATGCCACGCACCCATCTATTCTCATCTTCAAAATCACACTGCTCCATCTTTTTAGTCAGCGCCATTTTATACTCCGGATACTTCTCCCCTGGTATAGCTACCAAGGTATCCACCATTTTCTTAAATCGTAAATAATTTTTAGCTAATGGTTTATTATCGCGTACATAAAGTTCTAACGCCTCGTGCACTTCTTTACCATAAATAGTTTGAGGAGTATCTACAAAAGAATAATTTTTTAGTATCCGTACTTCTTGATACTTTTTAGGGCAGTTAATGTATTCTTTGAGCGAAGAAAAACTCCACGTAAAATCTGCCACTATCTTCCTTGACCTCTGTATTTTTTAAAGCCTCTTCTAAAATGTTTATTCATTGTAGAAGTTTTAGCTACCCTTCCGCCTTGGCTTGTGCGTTTATGTACGGGCTCTCTTGGTCTTTCTACTTGTTTTAATCTTGCCATCAATCATCCTCAGTAAATAAAAAACATGGGGTAGTTTCTCCTACGTATGCGCCCATCATGTTGTAATAAAAATGCTCCATTGCATCTTCTTCAGTCATTCCGTCTTCAGCCATAAGCTTTACTACTACTTTATGGTAGCTATAACAAACTTTATTTTCATTATCTATGCCTTTGACTACCCCTATAATGCAGTCATCAAAGTCATCCATGGTTAATAGCCCTTCATACAAATCGTGATCAATATCAATCGCCATGTTTAATCGTTCCGTTTTTCATATCTATCCCTCTTAATATAGTATCTTCTGGTAGTTGTATATATTCTGTAAGCATACATTTAGATGCTACGGCATCCGGTCGATGCAACATAATCCACAGGTGGGCGATGTCGCACGACTCAAAGTTACCCTGATATTCCCACTCATCTCTAATAGAGTTAGTGCTGATAACTAATACAAATGCATATTCGATTATCACTATTCCTCCTGTAGTCTTTTCTTGTCCCGCTCTTCTTGGATCTCATCTTCCCACGCTATTTTTTCGCGAAAGATTTTATCAAAGTTCTCATCAAACTTCTGTTCATCAGTTGGTCTCCGTCTACTACCTTTCCCACCATCGCTCATGTTTCATCTCCTTAAGTAGTTGTTTATAAGTTAATTTAGTTTTGTCCTCTTCAAAATCTACACTTAACAAATACCGAGTACCCTTAAAATTATACACCGTATGAGGTATTTGAGTATTAAATAAGTAATACGTGTGGGGATCATACTTCATCTCAATAAATTTATCAGTTACATTGCCATGCTCTAAAGTTTTACCGCGTCTCAATGTAGGATTAAACATACAATGACTGTAATCCCAATTGTTTAATAGTAAGTTTAGTCCCACCCCGCGATCGGTATCAACGTGCCAATCGTAATAAGTATTCTCCTCTAACTTAATAATGCCGGCTCTAAATGGATGTGCTTCATACAGTTGTCGCCACCAAGGATCAATCGCCCAATCATCTTTTACTTCTAACGCTTTAAAGTTGTAGTAGTCTATCCATGCACTCTGAGGCGCAGTCGCTGCTCGAATATACATAAGATCTGCGGTTACAGAAGGTTCAGGTATTTCAAAGTAAAGATTAGCATTCGCCATAATTTTTACCAAAGTTCCCTTCGCACGTTACTGGCAATCCCTCTGCCCATTCCGGTGCTTTATTCATAGTCTGCATAATAAACCCTAACGCCTCGTGCGCATGTTTCTCTGGCGCTACACATACCACCGCGTCATGCACAGTAAGTAGTGGTCTATATTTAGTGTTAATGGTAACCATCTGTTCACCAATAACTATCCGAGCTAATGCTTGTACCACGTTCTCTACTACTGCTCCACCCCATATACTAACCTCGCCTCGTCTTGATGCATAAGTATATCCATCTTTCTTTAACTCTAAGTTAGGATAGCGTATGTATAATCCGTTCGGCAGTCGTAGTCCCTCCGGCGTAACTAATACACATTTTACTTTGCCTAAATAATAGGCAGGCTTTTCTTGAGGCCAAGACGCTATATCTTTAAGAGCTTGATCACATTCTCTCCACAGTTTTACTACTTCATGATTAACTTCTCGATATAAATTAACCAATCTTTGTGTAGCCATCTCGGTCATCTCTACGCCCGCATTAATCTTTAGCACGTCTCGTAGTTTCTTCGCGCCAGTCCCATATCCTAATCCTAAGATACAAGTCTTACCTACGGCTCGTTCAGTCTTATCTACTTCAGGCTTGTTATAAACCTTAGAAGCAAACACTGAATACACGTCTTCACCTTTTCTAAACTGTTCGAGGACATCGTGTTGTCCGGCAAACCAGACTAGTATACGAGCTTCGATCTGCGAAGAGTCACAATTCATAATCACATGATTGTCTGGTGGTAGGATTGCATTCTTCAATGCCTTTTGTTTCTTATCGCGTGATGGTAAGTTCTGAAAGTTTACTTTGTCTGAGCCTGCCCATCGTCCTGTATGTGCACCATAATACTTAAGCGGTATAGGAAGTAATCCTTTGTTGCGTTTAGCTATGCCAACAAACCGTTCGATGCGAGTCTCTTCAATAGTAGATTTAGTACCAAGTCTTACTGCGCAAAGCTCTTGTACAAAAGCATTCGGGTGTTCACACAAAGCTAGAAACCCTTGGTCGCCCTTAGCTAAAGCAAAAGTTTCTTTGCCGGTGGCCGGACTAGTCTTCATAGGCACTACAATATTTAACTGTTCTAAGATGTTAGCGAACTGTTTATTGCTTGCTAATTTTTTACGCACGTCTTCTACTTCACATTGAAGTTTGTCTGCAAGTGTCTGTAATAACTTATGTTTCTCACCCTTTACATCTTCTAATCTATCCACAAGCAAGTGGGTATCAAGTTGTAGTCGCGGTAAGATGTACATGCGCAAAGTGATGTCAATAAGTTTTAGTTCATTCGGAGGATATTTGATAGCTAACTTCTTGAATAGCTCGTAAGTAAGTTTCACATCGTTCTTACAATACACGCCGTACTGTCGTAGCTCGTGATCGCGGAAGTCTTCTATGCGTTTACCTTTGGCGTCTAGGACTTCCGTTCCTTTTTCTCCTAGTGCATAACGTTCGGCAAGCGCTTTAAGTGAACCGCCGGCGTCTACGCCATGTATGGATCGAGCCATGCATAAGGTATCTAAGTATCCTACCGGCTCAGCATTAAACTTCCATTTGAGTATAGCGCCGTCAAACTGAGTGTTATGACAAAGTAACATCGCGTTACTCCAATCAATGTCAGCAATAGCTTTTGCCACTGCCTCTTCTCCGGCGTGCCATTCTGTTTTTTCTTCGTCTATTTTTATAGCTACACCAATGACTTGAAACCGTTCATCATTAATGTATTCTTCGGTAGTCATTCGGGATAGACTAAATCCCACATCGTAAAATGTTTCAAAGTCAATCGTTATTAGATTCAAGCTTTTTCTTCCTCTCTTTTATGCAATAGCCTCTGATATTGAATACCCCCATCTCGCTCTCCATACCACAATACCATTTGCCTCCATCATTAATTTTTGCGTCAGCCCCACATTTACAACAAACTGCAGGGCCAAGCCTACTATCTTCTTTTATTATTACCATCAGTCAAGCAAGGTAAGAAATAAGAAAATAGCTACACCAATACCAACAGTGTTAAAAAAATACTCTAACACTTTACTGTCTCTTTTCGATACAGTGTGTAGTTTTTCTTCCTCTTGATCATCATGCTCTTGAGGCCATACAGTCATTTCGTTCTCCTTGAAGTTTAGTTATCATTAATTTTATTGCCTTTAGCCCAAGGGCTTGTGGCTCTTGCTTGTTGTATAGTTAGCTTTGGTGGCAGTGTTATCTTACCCTCATTTTCGAGTCGTTCTAATACACTTACGCCTACCCCACTATAAGTAGCTAATCTACCTCTACTTGTACTAGGGTTTTTTGCTAAATATTTATGCGCTCTATCTAAAAATACTTGTTCTTGCTCATCTGTATAATGTTTACGTTTCATTCTGACCTTTCGTTAAATACTTGTTTTCCTCTGATAAAATACTCTAGCATGTCTATATTTGTCTCGTCAATTACTAACGCGATTCCATTCTGAATACTTATCTCTCTTAGATGTTTCTGTTGTAAGCCCGTTGGTTTATTACCATTGGCCTTGCACTCGATCGCGACAAACTTACCCTTGTAACAGGCAATGATGTCAGGTACTCCACTACTCCCGTATCCACCTGTCGAGGCGTAAAAGTAATATGCACCAAGTTGTTTAAGCTTGGCACATACCTTTTGTTTTACTTTCTTTTCAGGGGTTGCCACTATGATTCTAGTGGCGGAAGTTCATCGACTGTTATTAATTCAACAGGATCGACATCGATTAAATGAGAACCATCAAGTGTTAGCGATGGTAAGTCATCGATTGATACAGTATTGTATCCCGCGATTTCAGGAAGAATAGTTTCTTCCCCAAGGTCAATGCCGTTGTCCTTTGATGCCAGTGACTCTGATTCTGGCACAATGACTGCCTCCGTCAAAGTCGGAAGATCCTCTACTGTTGGTTCATCAAAACCTACCACGCTTGGTAAAGGTGTGTACTCTTCGACCAAGGGTGTGTCTTGATTAGATATATAGATGAGTCCCCCCATTACTAGTACTACTACTATTGCTAAAACATTTCTGTTTGAATTGTCTTTCATTCACGTTCTCCGTTTAGTTAAAATAAATACTGCTCTCTCTTATACATCGCAGTTACCATTCGGACACCCACGAGATAGTATCTCATCTGCAATGTCGTCTGATAACTGTTGATGTTCGTGTTGCTCCATCTCAGTCTCAAGATGTTCTACAAACTTTTCGTCTTTCATTAATACTGTAAGCTCTTCAATAATTCGATTAGCCTCTTCCCGTTCTTCATTACCTATACTATGTTTGTCTAGCAAAGAAACAAAGTCCATGAGTAGTCTACGAATGTCGAGAAAAATATGGTGTGGCATTACGTCTCTCCGTTTTTTATGGGAGTATCAGTATTGTCCACAACTTCAATCATGTCAAGTTCTTTCGTTTCTTTGAGCCAATCTTTAAAGTCTTTGAGTGAACGTTCAGGGGTTACATGTCCATGCCATATAAGTTCTAGTATGCCACTCATACCCCCAATGATTCCCAGTAGCTCATGTCGATCAGCGTTCCAAATGTTTTGGTCTGCCCCAAAGTAATCATAAATATCTTGCTCTACATAATCGATCTTTTCTTTACTCATTGTCCTCTCCTTTTCGTTTATCTAAAAATGCTTGGCGTACCATAAGGGCGTACTCCTTGTTATAAGGGTTGGCGTCAGGTACTTCTTTCCCTGACAATAGGTCTAGCCAATCCTGTACATCTTTGTGGTCATCGGGCTGACTATCTATATCAGCCCAATACTTTCTCCTCCCTTTTGCAGTTATAGCCATTACGCGTCCTCCTCAGCAGTAATCTCTACATCAATCGGTTCACCCCAACTCTTATGGTTCTGCACTTGATACTCTGCGTCATCTCGATCAACTGCCATAACAGTTACAGGTTCTAGGTGTTGCTTTATGTATACAGTAAATTGTTTCACTCTTCGTCCTCCTCTAATGGTTCTTTGTTAAACTTCACAATTAAATAGTCAGGCTTGGTTTCAACAAACTCCCAATTGCTATGACCAAATGTATTTCGGCAATACTCGTCCAGTAAATCAGTATCAAATTCCATCACGCTTCCTCCCTCTTAAATAAAATATCCTCAATGCTAAGTTTAAATTCAATGTCAGATACCCCCGTTGCTACATTTTTTTCTCTCCAGGATAGTTCGTTTAATAATAGTCTAAGCTTTTTTGTACTCCAATATTTATAAGGACTCATTACGCTACCTCCTTGTTAGCTATAAAATCTTTAACATCTTCAATCCAAGGTAGTTCAGGATTGTCAGACCTAATATAATCTAGCAAAGCCAAGTTACCTACTGCTAATGCAAGATATAAAGGGTTATCATTTACTGTAGTTCCCTCGTCTATATCTTCATACATATTAGTCTCGATAGAGAGTGTATATTTATTAGTCCAACTCTCACAATCACCGAGAAAAAATTCAATCCGAGTATCATCACTAAAATGTTTTAGCACTCGTTTTAAATCGCCAACAGATGTAAGTGGAACTGAATTACTTTTACACCCGTTCTTCATGTCTTTAATTTCTATATCGCCTTGTTTACTCATCTTCGTCCTCCTCAAATTCTTCGGTTAAAAAATCATCTATAACATTTGCTACATGATTCCTATGGACATCTACCTCAATCTTGTTGCCATCTTCGTCATAAGCTATTAACTCCCATGCAGTTATTTTCATCACGCGTTCTCCTCATAATCATTTAATCTGTTATACATTGTTAATCCAAAGTCATATCCCTGTTTATAGGAATACATGTCAGGGTGTTGAATTGCCCTATTACCCTCAAGCAAACCATCAGCTACGCCATCTTTGAAAGCACTTAAATTAATTCTTTCTTTGCTCATTACGCATTCTCCCTGTTAACTTCATAAACTGTTGCATTAATCTCTTCGGTTCTCAGGGCGTCAAGAATTCGATCGAACTCATCACCCCAAACTTGCTCACCATCTACCACTACTAAAAACATCTTGTCAGGTTTCTTCATCATACGTCCTCCATATAATAATCAGGTTCATCTCTTGGGTCATATTGCATAGCCTCTAGTATGTGTTCGTATGCACAATCCATCTCCCTCCTTGATAACTCGTAGTCTTGTGTGTATCCGTCATCATCAATATAATCACCCGTACTTTTTAGTATCGGGAATAACCCCGTGTCATCGTTGTCGGTGTAATACCAAATGGTTATGGGAACTTCTACTTCGTCTAGGGCTTTGTTGGTTACCCACCCTGTTGCTTCCCAAGCGTCTGTGTACCATGATTTATTCATCTTCATTCTCCTCTTTATAATTTTTATTTAAAAAACCCAAATAAGACACATAGTATTCGTCTCTTAACTCTAGCCAATCATCGAGTGAATATACCACTCCACCCTCATAATTTTCTATTGCCATCTGTATTACTTTGAATGGCATTTACGATTCACTCTCCTAGTTTGCGTTGACATTTATTAAACTTAACTACTCTTCTAATGTAGTCCCAAGACATTTCCATTTTGTCCTCATGCGTTTTGAATCCCATTTTCTCTAGTCTCTCGAATTCATTGTAGTCATCGTTTGACATTTGTTTTTCTACCTCAGCGTACTCGGTCTTCAAGTGTGGCTCGGAAAATTCTAAACTTGGATACCCTCCATCACACCACTCAATCCCACACAGTCCGTCAATGACAAAGTACATATCGGTTGTTGAGTCAGTCATTCCTTTAAACATAGGGGCGAGTAGTTTGTGTTGTTCGAGAGGAACAAGGACATAATCGCCCTCAATATCTAGGTCTACCCACTTGTGTTCGATAGTAATAAATGCGTACTCAGTCTTGCCATTTCGATCTCGACTGTATATCTCAAAGTCCCAACATGACCACTTGTATGGTCTGATTTGTGTTTCTTGGTCTCCGTCTACTACTCTCTCTAATTCA
>WLWF01001210.1_pt1 | contig 22270 bp, 24 predicted proteins | sample 6718331 | NCBI WGS metagenome assembly WLWF01 (sample SAMN12718692, study PRJNA515312) | sponge metagenome | isolation source: marine sponge | host: Mycale hentscheli | place: New Zealand: South Island, Marlborough, Capsize Point | collected 2003-05-01
ACAGGTTCCGAGGCGCTGGCGGGTACAGGCGTCGGACTAATATATTACCAAGCTGGAGTGGCAGTTCTCACGGGTTCTGTTTTTGAATCGGCTTCCATGGGTCCAGGAGTTACCGTTGCGACAGGATATAGCGCTATTGCAACAGGTTCAACTATAGATGTTATGGCGAATTGTTACAGAAACCGTCTCCACAATATCTCATTCAACAACACCGTAGAGTTAAACTCAACTGTATATTTCTGTAGAGCATCTCACAACGAGTTCAATTACAGTAATAATCCAACTTATCTTTCAGAGAGTCAAATCCGAGTCAAGAACAGTACAACTGACAACCCAGTGTCTTATGTCACTACAGTCGGATTATATTCTTCAGACAATGAACTACTTGCAGTAGCCAAACTATCAGAACCGTTGAAGAAAGATCCAAATACAGAGGTTACTCTCCGAGTCCGCCTCGACTTCTAATATCTTGCAAGATACAAAGTGAAAGACTATAACAATCTTTTCTTGAAAGTCAAGTATTTATATGCTAAAATGGATTATCAACAGGAAGTTTTTCAACAAGCAAAGTTGGACTTCGAAGAATACGCAAAGAAATTCTGCGAAGAAAACGGAATCGAGATAGAGATTCCAGAGATGAATTGCGAGACGACGGATGTTGATATTAGAAGAAGCGATATTGATTGTAATATCGCAGATGTAAAAGCTCAAAGCACTCACATCAAAAAACTGTTTAGGAAGATAGCTATAATGACACACCCAGACAAACTCACCAAGCTTGATGATTACGAGCGTGAGAGAAAGGCAGAACTATTCCTCAAAGCACGAGAAGCAGCAGAGGCAGGCAAATGGTTCGCCTTAGTGGAAACCGCCAACGCACTGGGCATCCAGACTCCAAAACCAGATGAAGAACAGATTGATTTATTGAATTCAGAGTCGGATAGTATTGATAAAGAGATAGAAGACATAGAGGCAACATACGCTTGGCTAATGTATACCTTGAATACAGATGAACAACGAAAGTTACTCATGACTACTTATCTCAAGGTTTTAGGCGTTCATTTCGGCGAAGATACATACTGACATCTATTTATAAGAGCAATGACATTTAAAAAGTTCAAAAATACAGACATTTTTCACAACACTCTTGAGATGAACCCAAGTTACGACTTCGTGGTTTACGACGGAAACATCTATCTCAATAACGCCAGCGGCGATGTTGACTTGTACGATGGACTAAGTGGATCATATCCATATATCCCCAAGTCCAGCGATAAATTGTCTTTTAAGAGTATGTCCAGTAGCTCATTTTCATTGATTGCTGACGGAGATTTATTAACAGGCTCCTATCCACAGACAGCAAGCATAACCCGAGAATACATAACTTCCCCTGCCGCAACTATAACAGGAACGGCGAACCATTTAAACTCACTACAAAACACGCTTAACTATTACAGAACAATGAGCGAGTATTATAATTTTGACTATTATACGGGAAGTGCGGCAGTCAACCTAATAAGCATTCCGTCAATAGTCTTTGGCAGAGCCATCAAGAAAGGCACAGTAGAAATGAACTTCTATGTTAGTGGAACTCTAATTGGACAATTAAAAGACAGCAATAGGAACGGAGAACTTATCCAAACCGAAGGAGTGGGAACTGGACAAGTAGCAGGTGTCGTACTGTATAACGAAGGATTCGCACTCCTGACAGGAACTTACGACATTGGCAATGGCTTCCCTGGCGAGAAGTATAATAGTGCCACACTTGTAACCGCTTCGTGGGCAAACTACGGCTCAGGAATGAACGACGGGCTCACGGGAACTGTTGTACCTTCCTCAAGCTTCGGACTATCTTTTGACGGAACAACAAAAACGCAGACACTCACTCTTCTTGCGCACGCAGAGAAGGGAGAATACAACCACTCAAATAATCCAACATATAAATCATACGGACAGAACATAACACCTCAGTCGTCAAGTATGAGATATGTTGAGCAACGAGAACTAACAATAAAGAATGTTGTCTCGTCTTCTTTCTCCGACACGGACGCGGACTTTCACAAGACGACATACATTTCTTCCGTCGCAATATACGACGAACACAAAAACCTCATAGGAATAGCAAAAGTTGCCACACCTATCCGCAAGGACGAGAATACAGAATACAGTATCCGCATGAAGTTAGATATTTAGGACAATCATGAAAGTATTAGGGCTTGATATAAGCACCACGAAAATAGGCATCGCCTTGCTTGACGACGAAGAACTCATCATTAGCGAAGTAATAAAACTTAAATCAAGTATGACGCTAGAGCAAAGAGCGCACATTTTTGAAGAAAAGATGTTGCAGCTTGACGAAAAGCATGTTATAATGGATATATACATAGAGGCACCAGCAATGATGTTCGGAGGTGGGCGCACAACAGCAAACACAATGGCGAAGCTCCAAAGGTTTAACGGAATGACGAGTTTCATCGTCAGTAGCATATTCGATATTGAAGCATTTCAAGTAAACCCACTCTCCGCTCGATCAGCGCTGGGCATAAAGATGCCGAGAAAACTACCAAACAAAGAGAAGAAAAGATTTATTATAGACTGGGTAAAAGAAAAATACGGAGACGACTTCAAATACGACATCACGAGACAGGGCAATCCTCAACCTGGAACGGACGACAGGGCAGATGCTGTTGTAATAGGACTGGCAGGACAAATAATAAGCGAAAGAGAAATAAAATAAAACTCTTGACACTACCCTCTGTCCGTGTTATATTGTAACTATGGAAGGGAAAAAGTATAGAATAGTTGCCGACATTCTCGGCAGCAACTATAAGTCGGGTTCGGAACACCTGTTTCATTGTCCGTACTGCAAAGACGACACCAAGAAGAAGATGTCCGTCAACATCCAGAAGAATGTAGCGAAGTGCTGGGTGTGTGGTTCTACTACGAAAGATATACGACGCCTCGTCCGCCGCTTTGGAAACTTCGTACAACTCGGAGAATGGGACAAGCTAACTAACCGAACAGACATCAACGACTTTGACAACCTGTTCGCAGAGCCAATCAGCGATGACGAGATAGTAAAACCAATAGACCTTCCAGAAGGGTTCAAGTCGCTCTGCAACGGAACGACACTATTAGACAATTCTCCAATGACATATCTAAGAAACCGAGGCGTAACCGAGCAAGACATCTTGTATTGGAAAATAGGATACACCACCGAAGGCAGATATAGAGGCAGAATAATCATACCATCATTCAACCTCAACGGAGACCTGAACTATTATGTCGCCAGAACATTCACAAACAGCGACTTCAAATACCTCAACCCCCCAGCTTCAAAAGATGTAGTCTTCAACGAACTGCTGCTTGAATGGGACGAGGACTTGATAATAACGGAAGGTGTCTTTGATGCCATGGAAGCAGGACAAAACGCTGTCCCACTGCTCGGTTCTACAATAAGACAGAACTCCAAACTTTTTAAGAAGATAACTCAAAACGACACGCCAATCTTCTTCGCACTTGATCCAGATGCGAGAAAGAAAGAAGATAGAATGATAAAATTGTTCTTGACATATGGGCTGGAAGTGTATAAGATAGATACAACAGGGCACGAAGATGTAGCGGAGATGGGAAGAGAAGAGTTCCTCCGAAGAAAAGAGAACGCCGTTCCAATAACTGGAACAGATTATTTATTAGAATCAGCATTATCTTTTATTTGATAATGCGCAAATAGTATGTTATAATACTATGCAACGAATGCAGAAGAGGGGTTAAATGACGCTAAAAATACTACACGTAAGCGACATACACATACGAAAACTGAAATACCACACGGAATACCGTGAGGTATTCGCACAACTATATGAGAAGGCAGCGGCTGAGAAGCCCGACATCATCCTAAACACGGGTGACACCTTCCACACAAAGACTGACTTGTCAAGCGAGGCAGTCCAAATGATGAGCGAGTTGTTCTCAAACCTCGCAGACATCGCACCGTTCCACATGATATTGGGAAACCACGACATGAACTTGCGTTCTCTCGGAAGACTTGACGCAATCTCACCCGTCGTGGATAACCTGAAGCACCCTAATATCCACTTCCATAAATATTCAGATGTAATATCGCTCACTAAAGACATAGATATGCACATCTTATCTATCGTAGATCCTGACAACTGGACAAAGACGCCCAACAAGAAAAAGACAAACATTGCAGTTTATCACGGCTCAGTAAAGGGCGTCAAGACTGACATGGGTTGGGCGATGGAGCACGGAGACATAGACATCTCCGAGCTAAACAAATACGATTTCGCCCTCCTCGGCGACATTCACAAAACAAACCAGATGGTAAATAGCAACCCTCGCTTTCGCTATCCAGGTTCACTTGTCCAGCAGAACCACGGAGAAACCAACGACAAGGGCTTCATCGTCTGGGAAATAGAAAATAAAGACTCATACGGCGTCCGTCACTGCGTTCTAGAAAATCCAAAACCCTTTGTTACCATCATTTTGACGAAGACAGGCAGACTCCCAAAGAACGCCAAGGTGAAGGACGGAGCACGCCTCCGTCTCGTATCAAATGCCAATATCTCTCTTGATGCTATGCGACGGGCAGTAGATGTCGCCCGCCACCGCTTCAATCCCGAGAGTGTATCATTCTTGAGCAGAGCAGGCACAGGTAAAGACGATGGAGATTCAACTCCGTTCATCAAAGAAAATCTGAGAGATATCAATGTACAAAACAGAATGATAAGGGAACATCTCGGAGACTATGAATTAGAAGACGAGGTGTTGGACAGAGTTGTTTCCCTCAATACCAAATATAATTCCATTGTTGAGAGCGAAGAAGAGGTTGCGAGAAATGTAAACTGGAAACTTGATACTTTTCAGTGGGACAACTTGTTCAACTACGGTGAGGAGAATTCAGTAGACTTCTCAAACCTCACAGGCATCGTTGGCATCTTCGGAAAGAACTATTCTGGAAAGTCGAGCATTGTTGACGCCGCACTCTACACTCTATTCAACTCAACATCTAAAAACGAGCGCAAGAACTTAAACATAATAAACCAGAACAGAGAACTCGGAATGGGGCGCATTGGCTTATCTATTGGAGACAGGCAGTTTGTTGTTGAGCGAACAAGTGAGAAATATGTCAAGAAGTTGAAAGGCGAAGAGACTATGGAGGCGAAAACCAATGTAGACTTCACGGAGATAGACGCTCTCGGAAACGAGATAATAAGCCACAACGGGATGACGAGAGCGGATACCGACAAGAACATACGCAAGATGCTCGGAACTCTTGACGATTTCCTACTAACCTCAATGGCATCTCAGTTGGATAGTCTCACATTCATCAAAGAGGGTTCAACTCGGAGAAAAGAGATTCTAGCGAAGTTCCTTGATCTTGAAATCTTCGATAAGAAATATAAACTCGCCAAAGACGACGCATCCGATATGAGAGGCGCTCTAAAAAGATTGGAAGACAAGAACTTTGACGAAGAAATGGAACAAGCGAGTAAAGAACTCGCCATCAGCGACGAAGATATAGTCACAAACAAACAAAGATGCAAGGATTTTGAGGAGAAGACTCTATTGTTCGAGGCAGAACTACAAGACTTGGAGAATAAAATATCCTCCATTCCAGTCAACATTATCGACATCCACGACTATCGGAACAAGTTGAAGACTAAGACAGCAGAATCAGCAATCCTATTGGAGGAAAATGAAGCGAGCGCCACAAAGAAGAAAGAAAATGAAGAACTTGTTGTAAAGCTTGTTGACTTCTTAGACAAATACGACATAGAAAACTTGAGAAATAAAAAAGAAGAGGCGACAAACAAAGAAAGCGAGAAAATAGAAGTAGAAAACTCTCTCAAAAACGCAGAAAAGGATGTTATGGCGGCAAACAATAAGGTAAAGCTGTTAGACGAAGTTCCTTGCGGAGACAAATATACCTCGTGCAAGTTCATTTGCAATGCACACACGGCAAAAGAAGTTCTGCCAAGCCTGAACGAACAAGTCTCAGAACTCCGTCAGCAAGGTGAAGACATCTTAAGTCAACTAGATGCACTCGAAGCAGATAAAGTGGACGACTATCTGTCCAAATACGACGCCCTTGTCAATCGAAGAGCGGCAGTCGAAGGAGAAGTATCTGTTTTATCTCTTCAAATAGAGGGAAACATTTCCAAGATAGAAGTCATCAGGCACGAAATAGAGGATATCGAAAAGCACATTGAGATTTATGAAGTAAATAAAGATGCCATTGAGAATCTCGAACACCTCGTCTCTGATAAGAAAAAGATGGCGAGAGACTTAGTAAAAATAAAGAAAGAACACGATGATTGCATGAACGATTTGAACGACTTGTTTATGGCGCATGGCTCATATGAACAAAAGTTACAAAACATCGAAGAGCAGAAAGCAGAACTGGCAGACTTGCGAGAAGAATATTCAGCTTATGACTTGTTCACTAAGTGTATGCATTCCAGCGGAATCTCATACGACATCATCAAGAGGAAGCTTCCAGCGATAAACGAAGAGATAGCAAAAGTTCTAACCAACATCGTTGACTTTGAAGTCTTCTTTGAAAACGATGGACGCAGACTCAATGTCTACATCAAGCACCCAAGGCACGAGCCCCGTCCGATAGAACTCGGTTCAGGCGCAGAGAAGACAATCGCTTCAATGGCAATCCGCCTCGCTCTTTTACATGTAAGTTCGCTCCCATCTCCGTCAGTATTCATACTTGACGAGCCTGGAACAGCCCTCGATGCGGAGAATTTAGAAGGTTTCGTAAGGATATTGGAGATGGTAAAGTCTTATTTCAAGACTGTAATTCTAATATCTCATCTCGACTCTCTGAAAGACTGCGTTGATCATGTCATATCCATCGAAAAGGAAAATGGTTTTGCCAAAGTTGTTGTCTAATACTATTTATAGAAATACTACGGAGGTAATATGACTATGAAAAGATTAATGGACAAGGCTCTAAACAAGTTTATTTCAAGGAAACTACTAACATTTTTAATAGCAACAGGGCTAATGTACCAAGGAAGTCTCGAAAGCGAGCACTGGGTATGGGTAGCGGTCTGTTATATCTCTGGACAAGCTGCCGTTGATGTAGTTGCTATGCTAAAGTTCGGAAAGAGTGAATGATACTTGCACTAACTAAAGCTTGGGTGTGGACTAAACACCATTGGAAAATAGTAGCAATCTCAGCTTGGACGCTATTCGTATGGCTAATGTCTCGCAAAAATGTAGCGATGTACAAGAAGATACTTGAGAACACTATCGACAATTATAAGAAAGAGATGGAAGTTCTGCAAAATAGTAACGAAAAAGAGAAAGAACAGACTCAAGAAGCGCTCAAACTAAGAGACGAATCATTGGCGAGACTAGAAAAAGAGTTCGAGAATAGAGAAGAAACGCTCTCATTGGACAAGAGGGCAAGATACTTAGAACTATTAGAAACTCTTTCAGACAATCCAGAGGAAGCAAACAGGGCAATAGAGGAAGAGTTCGGATTTACATATGAAGAATAGAGCAATATCCCAGATACTGGCAGTAACATTATTTTCAGCCACACCCGCATTCGCCCAAGACACTCCAAGATATACTCATTTGGACGAAGGCGAAACAGCGCCCTTCGCAGGAACCCTATTTAATCCAGCGGCAACCGCACAATTATTGACAGATAGTCAGTATTCTTTTGAGGAATGCGACTTGCGAGTTGAATACGAAATAGCGAGAACCACGGCAAATATGCAGTTCCAAGTAGACAGTCTACAAATAAGTTATGACTCTCTTGATGAAAGGCACAACCTATTAATGGAAATCAAGAACGACGAAATAGACACCTATAGGGAACTTGCACTCGAACAGCCAAATAAAAACAACCACTGGTGGATGGCAGGCGGTGTCGTCGCAGGAATAGGACTTACATTGGGAACACTCTTCGCCGCATCGGAGATAATGAAATGAGCAAGAAGTCAGATCCAAACTACGAAGTAAAGATAGAGAAGGCAATATCCGACAAGTATGGAGACGAAGCAGTTCAGCATCCATCAAAGAACTGGAACGAGGAAAAAGAGCAGGATTATCTCGAACAACTGAAGGAACTCGCCTCAAAAGTAAAAAGATTGACGGAAAAGACTGAAAAAATGGAAGTCCAAGGCGTTTTGATATCAAAAAAACTACTTAATAAAGATAGCAATAGGGTTTGCTCTGTTTGTGATGTCTATTCCTTTGATAGAAGGGATGATGTTTATATGAGCAAGTTCGGTTGTTGTAACAAATGTCACATCCAATGGATTGAGGGCAGAGAAAAGCGCTGGACAGAAGGATGGCGTCCAAAAAAGGAAAATAAATAAATGGCTACAGTTTTAGACATCGTAAGAGACATCTCACAAGCAGCGGCAAACGCTAACGACGGATCACACGACGAACGTTTCGCATTAGACGGCGAAGCGAAGAAAGTGGGATTGAAGAGAGAAGAGGGCGATGCTCTCAACGACTCTCGCGTCATTGACGGATTCGGCGTGAACATCAGCGGAAATCTACTCAATATCAATTATCAAAGTGACATCAGGCTCAAAGATGTATACGCTGGCAATATTGAAGAAGAAGTTGAAGATATGATTGAAAAAGTTGCAAGCTTTATCAAGAAAGAATATAAAAAGATAACAAAAGATGCCTTGAATCTAACCGCAGTAGGCGAAGTAGAAGTAATGGTTCAGAACACATCTCGTGTCAGAGCTTTCGTAAATGGAAACAGATCTTACAAGGTTGGAAATCTAAGTGATGTTATGCCAGTTGGCGAACCATCTCAAGACAGACTTGAAAAGTCTTTCAAAGATTTCTTGGCTCTTGGAACAGATAAGTGATGTATAGATGTCGTTTCAGCTTACAAAGAATGAAATACTAAAAGAGATACTAAAAAGCGGAAAAGATCCGACATACTTCATAACAAACTATGCGAAGATTGCCCACCCACTTGAGGGACTTCTTCCATTTAAGCTTTACGACTTCCAAGAGGATCTCGTAAAGAACTTCAACGATCATCGCTTTAACGTAATATTGAAAGCCCGCCAGTTGGGTATCTCAACCACGACTGCTGCCTACATCGCTTGGATGCTTCTTTTTCACAGAAACAAGAACGTCCTTGTCGTCGCAACCAAGTTCCAAGTTGCTTCTAACCTCGTCAAGAAGGTGAAGCACATTATGAAGAACTTACCGCCTTGGATGCAAATAGCGTCAATAGATATCGACAACCGAGCATCGTTTGTCCTATCAAATGGTTCGGAAATAAAAGCATCAGCAACATCAGCAGACGCTGGACGTTCTGAAGCACTCTCGCTCCTTGTCGTAGATGAGGCTGCTCACGTTGAAGGAATGGACGAAATCTGGACAGCACTATATTCCACCCTATCAACAGGTGGGCGCTGCATTGCCCTATCTTCACCCAACGGCGTTGGAAACTGGTTCCACAAAACGTGCGTAGACGCTCAGGCAGAAGAAAACGATTTCTACATGACTACGCTCCTGTGGGATGTGCATCCCGACAGAGATCAGAAGTGGTTCGAGAAAGAGACAAAGAATATGTCTCGCAGAGCAATCGCACAGGAGTTGGAATGTTCCTTTAATATGTCTGGAGAGACAGTCATCCACGGCGACGAGATATCAAGATTAGAAAGCGAAATGACAGAGCCTGAATATAGAGTAGGGTTTGACAGGAACATATGGATTTGGGAAAAAGCCCAACAAGAGAACAACTATCTGATAACTGCTGATGTAGCACGAGGCGACGGAAAAGATAACTCAACATTTCACATCATTAAGTTAGAAACTATGGAAATCGTCGCAGAGTATCAAGGAAAGCCATCACTAGATGTCTATTCAGAGATGCTATTCAGCACTGGAAAAGACTACAACAACGCAATGATAGTCGTAGAAAATAACTCAGTTGGATATACAGTTCTTACAAAGTTGAAGGAACTGTGTTATACTAATATATACTACTCAATGAAGTCAACTCACGAGTATGTTCCACAGGTTCAAGCGGAAAACATGTCCAACACTGTCTTGGGATTCTCGACAACATCGAAAACTCGCCCTATTATCATAGCAAAGTTGGAAGAGTTTATCCGCAACAACCTAATTACTATTCGCTCCAAGCGAGTAATAAACGAACTAAGGACATTTATTTGGAACAATGGGCGTCCAGAAGCAATGAGAGGATACAACGATGACTTGACAATGGCGCTCGCTATTGGATGCTATGTTCGAGACATAGCTTTTGAAGCAGGAAAGGTAGAACAAGAATACCGAGAAGCATTCGTCAACTCAATGTTTGTAGCAACTACGAGAATAAACAATCAGATAAAAGGGCAAGAAGGCTACCGAAAGGAAACAAATATGGATTCGGAGCAACGTCAAGCAGCGGATTTGGCGCAACACTTCGGCTGGCTTTACAAGGGATAATATAACATGGCAAATAAAAAAAGCAACCCAAAAAACAATCAATCAGCTTTATTCAAGCAGTTGACTCGCCTTCTCTCTGGTCCACTGGTAAACTACCGAACCCAGACAAGCAGAAAACTATCAAGAGTTCAACTAGACAAATTCAAGTTCCAGTCCGCATCTGGACTAAACTTCAAGAAAGCAAACTACAACCCGTTTGAGCAACTCAGCACCGCTATTATGGCGAATCAAATGCGTGCCGAGCGCTACCAAGATTTCGAGCAAATGGAGTACACTCCAGAGATAGCATCTGCAATGGACATTTACGCAGACGAGATGACTACATCATCAGACTTATCTCCACTTCTATCCATCAAATGCCAAAACGAAGAGATAAAAGCAGTCCTAAACGAACTCTATCATACCGTTCTAAACATTGAACACAATCTATTTGGTTGGAGTCGTACAATGTGTAAGTATGGAGACTTCTTCCTATATCTCGACATCGACGAACGACTCGGAATCCAATCTGTCGTCGGACTACCGACTCACGAGATTGAACGACTTGAAGGCGAGGACAAAACAAATCCAAAATATGTCCAGTTCCAGTGGAACTCTGGCGGATTAACATTTGAGAACTGGCAGGTAGGACACTTCCGCATCCTCGGCAACGACAAATACGCCCCATACGGAACTTCCGTCCTCGAACCAGCCAGACGCATCTTCCGCCAACTTATCCTACTCGAAGACGCTATGATGGCGTATCGTATCGTAAGAGCACCAGAGCGCCGTGTATTCTATATTGATGTTGGAAACGTATCTCCATCAGACGTTGAGCAATACATGCAAAAAGTAATGACGCAGATGAAGCGCAACCAAGTTGTTGACTCCAACACTGGGCGCGTTGATTTGCGATACAACCCGATGTCCACAGAGGAAGACTATTTCATTCCAGTCCGTGGCGGAGTATCATCCAAAATAGAACCCATCTCTGGTGGTTCTAACACGGGCGATATCGATGATGTTAAATATTTGAGAGACAAACTCTTCTCGGCACTAAAAATACCAGCATCTTACCTAACTCAAGGTGAGGGCGGAGACGAGGACAAAACAACCCTCGCTCAGAAAGACATTAGGTTTTCACGAACCATCCAAAGACTCCAACGATCCATCGTCTCAGAACTTGAGAAGATAGGAATCGTTCATCTCTACACTCTCGGCTACAAGGGCGCTGACTTGATAAACTTCAAGTTGTCCTTAAATAACCCTTCAAAAACAGCAGAACTTCAAGAGTTGGAGCACTGGAACACCAAGTTCGACATCGCAGCAGCGGCAACAGAAGGCTTCTTCTCCCGTCGCTGGGTTGCCGACAACATCTTCAACCTATCAGAAGAAGAGTTCCTACGCAACCAAAGAGAGATGTTCTACGACAGAAAGCTTGACGCCGAACTTGAAGCTGTCGCATCCGAAGGCGAAGCAGCAGGAGGAGGCGGAGGTGCCGACTTAGGCGGTGATTTAGGCGGTGACTTGGGTGGAGACTTAGGAGGAGACTTGGGAGGAGAAGAAGACTTGCTCGGAGACGCAGGCGACTTTGAGGAAACTTCGGCAGCAGATGATGTTGCTTCTCCAGAAGAAGACACTCTACTCGCAGCACCAGGCAAGAGAAATGACGGCAACCGCACGGGCAGTCGAGGCACAAGAGCCAGCGCAAGAAAACGCAGAGGTTCGGAGATGAACACTCCCAGAACGAACAACCCAGGTTCATATGGACAAAATGGATTGAACAGTCTCAGTTCCGTCACAGATCAATATAGAAAAGCAGGTTTATTCCAAGAAGATACTCCCAATAGAGACAATTTAGAAGAAAGCATGTTGTTTGAGGTGAAACACGAGATCAAGGAACTAATTACAGAACTGAATAACAGCAAGTTAGGTGGAACAGATGCCAAGAAATAAACATAACAAGAAGAGAAATACCGCTTTTCTTTACGAAGCACTCCTAAAAGAGGTTACAAAAGCAATCATTTCTGGAGACAGGAAAGTAAAAAAGACAGCAATAAGCATCCTCAAGGAGTCGTTTGCTCCGAAGACAGTCCTGTCAGAGGAGTTAGAGCTATACAAGACGCTCCTTGAAACTAAGGAAATGGACAACCTCGCGGCAGAGAAGATAGTATTTCAAGTCAGACAGGCGCGGAACAATCTCAACGAAACGGACATCCAAGAAGCACAGAATCGCCTGATAAGCAGAGTAAACAAAGAACTCTCTTCAGGCGTATACTCAAATTTTGTTCCAAACTACAAGAACATCGCAACTGTATCCCAGTTGTTTTCCACCGACGAAGGCAACGCCAGCATAAAATCAGGCGTGCTGCTTGAACAAAAGATTGTCACATCGATGATGGAAGGCACAAACACGCCAGAAGCCCCCAAGATGAAGCCGATAGACAACTTGGTATTCAAATCATTCGTATCAAAATATAACAAAGAATATTCCAGCGGGATATTGAACGAGCAAAAAGAGCTTCTCAACCATTACATCCTATCTTTCTCCGACAACGGAGTTGATGTAAACATCTATCTAAACGAAGAACTCGGAAGACTCCACGGAGTTCTAACCGACGCTCTCGCATCAGACGAAATAAAGACAGATGCAACAATGGTGGAGTCAACTAAGAGAGTCATCTCAATGATTGACGGATTCCGAGAGACACCAGTGGATAAAGACTTGATAGAAGATGTTCTAAAAATACAGAATCTAGTCAGCGAGATACAAACATAATGTCTATCAAAGTAACAATACCTAAGTCACTTCCAAAATTAGGAATAAAAGAAGACATAAATTTAAATGTCCGCAAGACGCTTGGAAACCAGTTAGTAGTCTTTGATCATCCAGATGTTGACATCGTTATTTATCCCGAGAGTAAGAAAATATTAGCACTCTCAAAAGATAAGTCAAGCGAAGAAGTCTACGACACTCAAGACAGACTATTCAAATTATTGAGAACAGAAGGCATCGTTGAACCAGAAAGTATCCGAGGAGGATATGTCTATGGTTCTATGGAAGCTCAGATGTTCCTAAACGAAGACTACGATATGGTTCAAGTCGCTCTCCACGGTATCAATAAATTCATCATCGAAGAGAAGCCATACTTTGAACACATCGAAGAGTTCGAAAGAGCAATAGATGACTATCTAACTGAACCAGAAACCAGCGACTCAACTGAGTTGGGTGAAGTTCCGCAAGAACCAGTCAAGGGCTCAATCCGTCCAGGTTGGATACGAGGTCCATACGGCATGAGTATAATGAACAGGAACTGATGTGGAACTCATCTACTTTGTCCTTGCATCGTTTGGGCTAACACAGATACTCGCCTACGGCACAATATTAGACTTTATCCGTCCGACAAAAGGAAAACTAGGAGAACTATTCAAATGCTCAATGTGCTTAGGTACTTGGGTAGGTGCATTTTTGTTCGGCATAAACGCTTTCACAGAACTATTTACATTTGATTATAATATCGCTAACCTGTTGATATTGAGTTCATTATCATCTGGGACATCTTATGTTCTGGATAAAATGATTTCAGACGACGGAATACAAATAGGGAAGAACAAATGAACATCTGGACAAACAAGTGGATGCTACAACCAGTGAGAAACTGTTGCAAAGGCAGTTTAACCGCGCTGGTAGCGCCAGCATAGGAAAACAATATGAGTGATAAATTACTAATAACAGAATACTTCTCTCTTTGCGAAGGTGGAGTCTGCCAAGACTTCCTAACCGAAGACGAGAAGCGAATGGTTCGTGAAGACGGAGCAATGTTTTTAACAGGCGTAATGCAGAGAGCAGACGCACAAAACGGAAACGGCAGACGCTATCCTTACAGAATTCTTGAGCGAGAGATGAACAACTATCAGAAACTCATCAAAGAGCGCAGAGCACTTGGAGAACTTGATCATCCTGATCAAGCAGTCATCAATCTTGCCAACGCATCTCACCTAGTCGTAGAGTCTTGGTGGGAAGGAAACGATGTTATGGGAAAGATACAAATACTAAACACTCCATCTGGAAAGATACTCCGCTCTTTAGTCGAGTCAGGCGTAACTCTCGGCATCTCGTCAAGAGGAATGGGTTCAGTGACGGAAACCGCCCAAGGCACCATCGTTGAAGACGACTTCAATCTTGTATGCTACGATATGGTTTCAGAGCCATCTACGACAGGAGCGTTTATGATGAAAGAAGGCAAAGAGCCTAACATTATAACCAAAGCAGATAGAATAAACCGAGCGTTGAATGACGTATTGAGGGATAAGTGAAGAAATCAGAACTAAAAACAGTTTTACGCCCATTAATAAAAGAGTGTGTTAAGGAAGTAATGTTTGAAGATGGAATACTTTCAGGACTAATATCCGAAGTAGTTCAAGGGCTCGGAGGGCAAGTTATAGCCGAGCATGCTCCTGCTCAAAGACGAAACGCACCAGAGCAACAAAACAATGCAGAAGAAGCCCGCCAGCAACAAGTCGCTAAAATAAAGGCGATGGAGCAGGCAGCGCAAACAAGAAAGAAAATGAGCGAAGCAGTAGGCAAGGACGCATACGGAGGAGTTGACTTATTTGAAGGAACGACTCCTGCACCCGCCCAAGCCGAGAGCAAGCAGGGTGATCCTCTCGCAGGACAAGATCCAAACGACGCTGGCGTTGATATCAGCAATCTATTCGGAGGTGTCAATAAAACTTGGCATCGCCATAATAAATAAGAAGACATAAAATGAGCAAAAAAGCTACAAGGCTTACTGTCAAGTCTAAGGGCAAGGATGAGCCCGTTGAGAAATTAATCAAGAGATTTATACGAAAAACCAAGAAGCAGGGTATTGTAAAAGAACTTAGAGACAGAAGGTATTTTGAAAAACCGTCAAAGATTCGCCATAAGCGAAATATTAGAATACGACGAGAGTTGGAGAAAAATAGAAAGAAGAGAGACAATAAGAGAGAGTCGTAACTATTTATATGAAACGATAGAAGATACTATAAGGAAAAAATATTATGTCAAATTCACATCCATACAGCGTTGGAATAAACAACGTAGGATCATATCAAACTTCTGGTTCTCCGTATTGCTCTGGATCGACTTCCCATCCAAACGGAACTCAAGTACAATACGATTTTCCGAGGATTACGAGAGCCATCACGGTTACAAACACTACTGGGCCTGCCATTTTAGTGCATTTCAATTCCCAAACAGATGGTGCCGTTATCTCAGGAGTCCACTATGTCGCCTTGAGTGGCAGTATGACTTCTCAAAGATTTGAAGTAAAAACAGATAAGATATTTATTTCCAACGCCAGCGGCGTAGCTGCCAGTTACAGCGTGACGGCAGAAATTACCTCAATCCCTGTTACTAGCATGTATGTGCTCACAGGATCTGGACTAACTGACTAATGGCAGAATTTTCATGGGCATATATTGATACACAGGCAGTTGTAACAGTAGCTGGTCCTACAGGCTCAATCCAATATAGAGTAGCAGATTCAGGTGGCAATACAGCCATGTCAGGCTCAACTTCTCTTATGTTCCATACTGCAAGCAATCAGTTGGAATTGGGCGGAAGCTTGTCTGCATCCGCAAACATCTCCGCATCAGCTTACTACGGTGACGGTTCAACTTTAGACAACATCACGGCTACTAGTATATCTGGCGCAATGGGGCAATTCAACACCACCACGGGAACGATAATAGCAAGCGGCGCAGTTTTCATAAATAGTCCTCTTACTCAAATAACTGGAGCGCTGGAACTAACTGGTTCAGGACAGTCATTGCTTACATTGCACACTCGCGATAACGACGTTCTAAAGGAAATTGTTTTCTTGAAAGATGGTTCGCCTGCGGCATCGATGCAACTTAATTCTTCAGAACATTTGTTTATTGAGAACGAGAACACTAAAGATATTATCCTGAGAGCAAACAATCAGAACGCACTCAGAATTATCGGATCTGAGAGAAAGGTAATAGTCGGCGCAGTTTCAAAGATATCTGCGAACGCTGAACTCGATGTAGAGGGCAGTGCGATAGTTTCTGGTTCGTTTACAGTCAGTGGAAGTTCGATTATAGGAACCAACGACGCTCATGTCGCAACTTTTATTGGACAGATAACAGCCTCCCAAGGAGCAACGTTTGGCGAGCAAGTTGCAATAGCCGACGACAAAAACTTGGTATTTGGAACTCAAGGCGATGCAATCATTAAATACGATGAAGCGGGCATAGATAAGTTAATCATTTCGGGTTCTGCCAATGGCATCGAACTAATGGGCGGCTCCATAGGCATCGACTATCCAGGTGGAGCAGTGGCTTCTGGCACTGTCGCAGGAGTTGGAAGCCATCTCGGACTCAGCGCCACTAACCAAGTTGTACTGACAACAATACCAGCATCAGATCCATTCCCATATACAGGCAATATAGTGGGAACAGGTTCTATGTCAATTGTGAGCGGAACAACTCAAGTTCTCGCAGTTGATTCTAGCGACGAAGGACTCGGCGCAGTTCGTGGAAGAATGCTCCACAATATATCTTCTGCATTCAGCCTTACCAACGGAATCCACGCCAAGGCAGGGAGATATATTGACATCGGATATAATGGAGCTATCGTTAGCAATACACTGGATTATCGGAATGGTTTCATATCCCCATCTTCTGGACGGCTCGTAAGTGTAACATACTGGTTCCCAGCAGCAGCAGCCAACCAGGATCAAACAAAGGGAACGCCAACTTTTGAACTGAAAGTGGGCGATGTGAATACCCTCAATGGCGGCACTCTTGACGCTTCGCTATCGGTAGTAGGACAAGCTACTGCATCTAGTTGGCCAGGGTTCAAGTGCGTCGGAGGTATCAATGTATTGAACGGACAGGGAACTCTCTACGGAGCTAACACGACTGGAAGCTTCGCATTCGGAACAGGTTCGGCAGTTGGACTTAGATTTTATTCTGGAGATTCAACAAACAATAACTATCCAGGAGTCTCTATGGTTACAACTGTATGGGAGTTCGATCAGTTAGATCCTTATATCAGTGGCTCTGGCAACTAATAGCAATTCGCCCATAAAATATCCCTCGATAATAGTAGAAAATATTTAGCAAAAAACAAATAAGTCATTTAGCTTTTCGTAATACTATTTATTTGTGATAATTATTATTTCATGGAGTTATAAAATATGTCCACCTTGCTTGAACAAGCTATAATCGACGCCGAAGCCTTACGAGAGGCAGCAATGAAAAATGCTGAAGCGTCAATAGTTGAAAAATATTCCTCAGAAGTGAAGGAGGCTGTCGAGTCCCTTCTAAGCGAAGAGTTCGAAGAAGAACTTGATGAGGAAGAAGAATCCGAAGAAAGTCCCGTTATGAACGAAGTTCCATATGCAAATGAAGATGGTGACTCCCCTGTAACTGTCCGACTCGATTTGGAAGCACTCGAAAGAGCCCTCAACGAAGAAGGTTCCGACGAGGCAGAGCAAACTCACGAAGAGTTGGCAGAAGAAGTTCTCGACGAAGAAGTCGAAGCATCAGGCAACGATGACAAAGAAACCGTAACTCTCGATGTTGCAGAGCTTGCCGAGGCAGACGAAGAAATCGAACTTGACGAAACTCTACTCAACGCCATCGCAGAAGAACTCAGAGTTGATGTCGGAATGCCAGGACAAGGAATGGGCGGAAGGACAACTCCAACTTCTGCCGACTTGGAAGGACAAGAGGCAACTCTCGCTAACCTAAAAGACGATGAACTCGCCGAAGAGCACGAAGCACTTCAGAAGGCAAGAGAAGAAGCAGATATGTATTTGGAGCAGGTTAAGAAACTTACCGCTTCAAACGAAAAGCTTCAAACAACACTTACCACACTTAATGAGCGAATGGAAGAGGTGAACCTCTCCAACGCTCGACTACTTTACACAAACCGTGTCTTGAAAAGCAACTCCTTGAATGAGCGACAACGAACAAGAATTGTCGAGTCTATTTCAACTGCTGGTTCTGTAGAAGAGGCGAAGGTAATCTATGATACACTTCAAAGCGCAGTGGGAGGCACAAAGCGTGCCCCGCAATCACTAAGCGAAGCAGTTGACAGATCTTCTCCAACACTCCCTCGTAATTCTTCGAGGAAAAATAAACAACAAAGTGCTCAAAATCCGCAATATAACAGGATGAGAGCATTAGCAGGCATTAAAGGAGATAACTAAGATGTCAATTCTTAATAAACTAACTGAGGGTATCGTAGACCGCGATCTCTCTAAGGAGGGCGCAGCCCTTCTAACCAAGTGGGAGCGCACTGGACTTCTAGAGGGTATCGACAATGATCGTAGCCGTAACTCTATGGCTCGCCTACTTGAAAACCAAGCTAAGGAGCTTCTTCGCGAGGCTTCCTCTATGGCGGGTGGTGATGTTGAAGGCTTCGCAGCCGTAGCATTCCCAATCGTTCGTCGTGTATTCGGTGGACTTATCGCTAACGACTTAGTAAGCGTTCAACCAATGAGCCTTCCATCAGGACTCATTTTCTTCCTTGACTTTACGTTTACTGACGGAAAGTTAGGTTCAGAGATAAATGAATCATTGTATGGTGGTGGAGTTGTCGGACAGCAATTGACAGGTGGTGTTTCACTTTCTGGCGATAATGCGGAAGACAGTTTCTACGCTCTTAACAACGGTTACTCTTCACCAACTGGTTCAGAGACCTGTGTATTTACTGTAGTAGCATCTGGTACTTTTGGAACAGAGTCTGGTGGTTTAACCACAGCAGCAGCTATTGCAGCACTAGACAAGCGTGTTCGCTTTGATCCTGACTTCACCGTCGGAACAACCAACATCTATATCGCTAGTACACCTCTTGCTGCACTGGAGACGGCTCAATGTAACCTTAATGACTTAGTAGCTATCACTGATAATACTGCTGCTTCATCTGGAAGTGTTCGCAGGCTTACTAGTATCGTAGGAAACGACTTGCACATGGTATGGGCATCTGATGCTTCTATCGCTGAGTTGAGTGCTTCTGTTGGCGCAAGCCAATCATTGGCATTCCCAATTGTTGATGATTTCATCGCTGGCGGAGCTACAGGCGCTGTCGTAGGTGATCCTACTTGGGGACTTGAGAACCAAACAGCAATCCCAGAAATCGACATCAAGGTTGACTCAGTGAGCATCACTGCAATCACCAAGAAGTTGAAAGCTAAGTGGACTCCTGAGTTAGGTCAAGACCTTAACGCATACCACAACTTGGATGCAGAGGTTGAGCTTACTTCAATTCTTTCTGAGCAAATCGCTCTTGAGATTGATCGTGAGATTCTTGAAGACCTCATCAAGGGCGCAACTGCTAGTACATTGTACTGGAGTCGTGCTGCTGGACGCTTTGTAAACCGTACAACTGGTGTAGAGATTGGCGCAACAACCGCTACTCCTGACTTCACTGGTACTGTTTCTGAGTGGTATGAGACTCTTGTTGAAACTGTAAACGACGTTTCTGCGGCAATCCATCGTAAGACTCTAAGAGGTGGCGCAAACTTCCTCGTATGTGGTCCAGAAGTTGCCAACGTTCTTGAGTTTACCGCTGGTTTCCGTGCAGACATCACTGGTGATGCTGATCGCGGTACTGTCGGAGCAGTCAAGACTGGTTCTCTCAGCAAGAAGTGGGATGTATACGTAGATCCTTACTTCCCTCGTAACGTTATCCTTGTTGGACGCAAGGGTGGTTCATTCCTCGAAAGTGGATATGTATACTCCCCATATGTCCCACTCCAGGTGACTCCAACTATCTTTGGAACCGAAGACTTCGTGCCTCGCAAGGGCGTGATGACTCGTTACGGTAAGAAGATGGTTCGTCCAGATATGTATGGACTCGTTATCGTTCGTGATCTCTAAGAGATAACTCGTAACATTAAACTCGCCCCCTTCTCTTCACTGAGTCGGGGGCGTTTTTTTTATTTGCGTTAGTCATTATTGTAGACTATTTATGGAGAGGAGATATATAGAACATGGCAATACCAACACTCACACCAGTATCAACGACTAGCGCAATAACGCTCCCTTCAACGGGTAGCGCGGCATTAGTCGCATCAAACTGTCCCATTGGTGTCTACACAGGTTCATCCGACTTCTTGTCGGGAGCATCGGATCAAGTAGCATACACCTATCAAAAGCTCGGTGGCGACATCTTGGATATTGAGTTGACGACAGGCAGCGTCTACGCCGCCTACGAAGAGGCGGTATTAGAATACTCTTACATTGTCAATATGCACCAGTCAAAGAACATCCTATCAGATGTGTTGGGGATGACGACAGGTACATTCGATCATGACGGCAACGCATTGACAGGCGATGCAGATGTTGCTCTAAAATACCCTAAGACAACATTCGCCTACAATCAAAAAGTAACAGAAGGCTTCTCAGGACAGGCAGCTATGGGTGCCTCATATAATATTTACTCTGCCTCGTTCGCTGGAGTGGCAGGACAACAAGAATATGATTTATATTCAATTCTTTCATCATCGTCAGATACCAACACTGATGCAGCAACAGGAAACGCAGTTCCTTATACTGGAATGATAAATGGCAACAAGATAGTCATCGAGAAGGTGTACTATAGGACGCCACAAGCCATGTGGCGCTTCTTTGGATATTACGGCGGGCTCAACACCGTCGGAAATCTTTCGAACTACGGACAGTACGCTGACGACTCAACTTTCCAACTTATACCAACTTGGCAGAACAAGGCACAGGCAATGGCGTTTGAAGACTCCATTTACACCAGAAACTCACACTATTCGTTCGAACTGCATCACAACAAGTTGAGGATATTTCCACAACCCACAGCGCCAGGTTCTAGCACACCAGCTTATTATTGGTTTGACTTTCGCATAATGGGTGATGCTTGGGATGAGACGAACTCGGAAGTAGGAGCAGCATCAGGAGTTGACGGCATCAACAATATGAACACATTGCCGTTCGCCAACATTCCATATGCAAATGTAAACTCCATCGGTAAACAATGGATACGGCGCTTTGCGCTCGCCCTATGTAAAGAGACGCTTGGACAGACGCGCTCCAAGTTTGCCACTATACCAATTCCAGGTGAATCGGTAACTCTTAACGGAAGCGCACTTATCTCCGAGGGTAGAGAAACACAAACTAAACTAAGAGACGAACTGAAAGAAGTATTAGATCAATTGACTTATCAAGTGCTTGCAGAGAGTGACGCATCTATAGCAGACGCAGTAGAGTCTGTAACTAAGAGAGTTCCACCAGGCGTTTTCGTTGGGTAGGGGGTAAACAATGTCAGATGATAACAAATGGAGCCAACCCGCAGCCCCACCTCCCCCATTGTTTGTCGGAGAGAAGGAAAGAAACTTAGTAAAGCAAGTTAACGACGAACTCATAGAAAGAGTCGTCGGACAGCAAGTAGTCTATTATCCAATAGACAGAAACATAACACAGTACAGCGACATCTACGGAGAAGCAATAGAGAAATCATTTCTTCCACCAGTCCGTGTCTACGCTCTCGTAAACTTTGAAAGCATTCAAACAAAAGCAGATGACGCAAGCGGACTTGATAAATCAAGTAAGATAACCGTCAACTTCCATAAACGCAGGCTAACTGAAGATCAGGACTTATTTGTCCGTGAAGGAGACTTTGTTCTCTACGGTGGGCTGCATTATGAGATATCAACGCTCTCTCAACCAAGAGAACTATTCGGACAAATAGATCACAAGTTCGAAATAACAGCGATGTGTACACTATCTAGAGAGGGACTATTCGATGCCACGTAAAAAATACGATAAA
>WLWF01001213.1_pt1 | contig 22231 bp, 28 predicted proteins | sample 6718331 | NCBI WGS metagenome assembly WLWF01 (sample SAMN12718692, study PRJNA515312) | sponge metagenome | isolation source: marine sponge | host: Mycale hentscheli | place: New Zealand: South Island, Marlborough, Capsize Point | collected 2003-05-01
ATCACGATACCCACCTCTCGGTGGGCACGTGACTCAAAACTCGAGGGCTTGCGTTTCTTCACAAAGCCGTTGGAAGTCTTCAACCGAACAAAAGAGATTGCCATTGGCCTCAGCTATTGTCTCGGTTTGCTCGCAGTAATCCATACTGCCGTATTGAGCAAACGCTCCCGTGTTATAAATGCATGCCTCGAATAAGACATAGTCCCCTGCAAAAATGCCATCAGCAATTTCTTGCAATACTTCCTTGTTAAGAGTTTGAACAAGTTCTTTGAAGTTAGAAAGAGTAACCATAGAAAAAAGGTTTAAAGGTGAAAAAAATGCCCCCCTTTCGAGGGGCTAAACAAAATTAGTGAGTGCAAATGAAAACCATAAACACTGCGTACACTGCGATTATGCCCATCACCATTAGAGTGTTAAACGTTCGCTGAGACATTTCCTTGTAGTGTCTCTTAGGCTTTGGTACACTCCGAGTGAACACCCCTCTCTTAGCAAGGAAGTAATCAGCAAGGAAGTAGAAAGCTAACGCTAGTATTTGGCAGTAGAGAGAACCTAGAGCAAAGGTCGCAGGAATCGTATCTGCTGTAGTAATAGCATCATTCATAAAGATAACTAGGAAAGCCATTGCAAGTAACTGACATAGTGTTGCAGTGACTAAAGAAATTAAGTAACGTAATTGATTGTTCATGATTTAAAATAAAAAGGTAAAGCACCACCTCCAACTCTTACATAAATATAAAACAAAGAATTGACAATACCAAATATTATTTAAAATAATTTAAAGTATATGTATATATAATATAGTACTACCCTATGTATACCCCCTCGAGGCGAGCGAGCCAGCGACAGCACCCACCCCACACCCACCACCCTACCCTACCACCCCCACCCCACCACCACCACACCACCACACCACCATGCAAGGGACTACCACCCCCACCCCCACCCCCCTCGCAAAAAATTCTAGCAACAAAAAAAATTTCTAAAATTTAGTAGGGGGGTAGTCAAAATTTTTTTGTAAAATATTTTTGTAATATATATTACCCACACTCGACACCTCCGTGACCTCCGTGACCCAGGGGCATAAATATGCATTCCGCAAGGGCGGGGGTTCTTATGTTTTGCAATAGGAGGGGGGCATAAAAAAACACCCTCCACTGGGGAGGGTGCAACCTAAATAACGATGGGACTATTAACGGTTATCGTTTGGAGCGTTTCTTAGAAGATGATTTCTTTTTCTTCTTGTTAGCATTTGCTAAAGCTGCTCCTCTTGTTCTGTTTGCCTTTCTTGTGGTGACTGTTAAATTCTTCTTAGAATTAGTCCCTCCTTTTGAAAGGGGCTTCTTGTGGTCTACTTCTTTGCCATCTCCCTTTTTGAGACGGCCTTCCTTTGTAAGAATACGTCTGGCTTTATTGCGTTCCGAGCGTTCCGCAATGGCCTTCTTTGAACCCCAGTATTTTTTGTAGTTCTTTTTATTGTATTCTTTACTATTCGTAGCCATGTGTATAGATTAGTCCTGGGTAGAAGGTGTAGTCTACGGTGTAGATTAGCCTATCAAGCTCCAGGGTATTGTTTGACGTTGGTATATGGTCCATTAACTTTGTCTTCTTTTAGTTTATAGCTTCCGTCTTCCTGCTTCTCCCACTTGAAACCTGCGGGTGCAGGGGCAAACTCGAAACTTATACCTGGTCTATTAAAACCCATTACTTCTTTTTCTTCTGTTCAGCTTTAATCATTTTTTCAATCTTTGCTGCTTGTGCTGCGTGCTTCTTTGAAGCTCCTTTCAATTGAGTTACAATTGATTTTAGTTGTCTAATGTTCATCGTTACTTGTTTCTGCTTTTAAAATAATTTACTTGTCTTTCTCTATCCTCAGCTTTCTTTCTGCTTTTGAATGTACCGAGAACGTCTCCTTTCTTTGAGTATAGCTTCCACACGTTTTTATTTGGCATCTTTCTTATCATGCTTCTATATTTATTGATATTGTAACTACAAATAAAAATATTTCTGTGGTGTGCCAATATACCTCTTCTGTAGGCGACATATATTGCCAACCCAAAGCACATCTATTATGGGGCCAATGAAGGGCTATGTCTATACTCCAGTCTCTCATTTCTTAGTTGGTTTACCGTGCTTTCTTCTCACACTGTTCTTTCCTTTCTTAAAGATGTCAACCACCTTATCTTTTCCCATGACCTTAGCACGTTGTTCGCCAACGGTTAAGATTTGTATTTTTCTGGCGAAAGACTTGCCGCTGTCTTTGACTTTCTTTACAGTGTCCTTAGCATCCTTCTGCGTAGCAAACTTTATACGAACAGTATCTTTTGGATTCTCATCCGTATAAAGCCTTCTACCAGAACCTTTGGGCTTCTTACCAGTCCCTACTTTAGGGTCTTTCTTCTTCCTAGGCATCCTAGTAATCCTTTACAATAGATAAAACGGCTGGATTACTTCTATTGTCTTTACGTAGGTATATATCGCATTCGACAAGTCCTGCGGCTCGAGCATCAGCTTCAAACTCATAAACAGGAAGAGATGAGATAATTTGACTTAATGTGATATATCCTCTTGGAATGTTGCAGTTTCTATATAGGATTTGCTCTTTTTCTATTGCAATATCAAAATAAGGAATTTCTTTTACTGTTGCTCCTCCTGTGTCACCTGCTGGAGCAGGAGACGGGACAAATTCTAATATGGCATCACCACCCTCGTTGAATAAGAAAGCATCGCAAGCTTTTAAACCATCTCCAACAGCTCTTTGAGGAGTATTGTATACAGGTAGTCTTCCTAATACAGAAGATAATGTAACATATCCTCTTGGAAGAGGGCCACACCCTTGCTTCATAACTTCTTCTTGAGGAAAAGCAATATCAAGAGAGTTTCCAGTAGCAGTTGCACCTACAGCTCTTGTAGTATCTCCAACTACGGCAATCCTGTCTTGCCATTGGTAAATATCACAGTCTCTTAAGCCAGCTGCTTTTGCGGCCACATCTCCTGAATATTTAGGTAATTTTGAAATTACTGAAAGTAATCTTACATAACCTGCAGGCACATCACAATTGTGCTTTACTAGGTTTTCTTGTTTAATTGATAAATCGTAACTAGGCATTATTTCTTATTTTTAATTTTATTTTTAAATGTTATTCTCAGCTTCCCATTCAAGCTGTTCCGTTAATTCCCGTAGTGCTTCTTTGAGGCCCTCACTACCTGGGGCGTATTGTTCTAGGTTATCAACCCATTTTGTGTTAAACCATCCAAGTTTTACAGTAAATCCTTTTCCAGTTGAGCTTTCGACCCCATCATCTTCTAATTCTTCACCATCATAGTACAGCTTTTCTACAAACTCCCCAAAGTTAGTTTCGAGTATTCCAGCCGAAAGTTTCTTTTCGTCAAACTCTTCTCCCTCGTCAAGCTCAAGAACCCAGTTAGTTAGCCACCCCTTCTCCTCGCTCATACAAGCCACTACAGGCACGTAATCGTCCTTAGTGAGCCCATCATACAAATTATCCCAATCAGGCTCTTCCTCGTCAAAGAAACCGCCTTCTCGGCTCCATAAGAACTGGTGTTCAACTTCTTTCTCTTCATCAGTGTCTGTATCTGTCAAAGTTAGGTTAGAAGTAGCAAAACTTCCAGAAAAATGTAAGATATCATCTAGGTCGTGCCAATACTCATCACCATCTTTTGTCATTTGAGGTATATTTTCATCTTCATTGTCATCCCACCCTTGTAGGATGTATTCACTGAAATCATCTTCGTCTAATTGAGCCCAATAATTATAAAACTCTTCTGTTACTTGTCCAATAGTGATTTCCCCACCATAACGATGTCCTCTAAAATGATAAACTTTTTTACTCATGATTTTGGTTGTTTCTTTTACTAAGTATTTCGGAAAACTTTTCCGATGCTGTGAATCCTAGCCCTGCCATGACTATCCATTGCAAAGATTCAAACATATGTTGTTCTACAGTATAATCACAAAACAAATTTGATGTAAAAGCAATAAGCATAAAAAGTAGACACATGGCTGTGACCACTCTTTTGGAAGATACTGTTCCTCCCTCTGAAAACATTGCTTTAAAAAACTGTTTCATATCCCTCTCAGCTTGTCAATAATAATATACGATAATAACATAATAATTACTATAGCAGTTTCTATTGACATTTTTTATTTAATCTTTATTTAGCCCACACCATCCAAGGCAAACTCTGCCTGCCGTTATCCGTTTTACAAATAAACAAATGTTTCTTTTTATTTTTTTACACTTATCCATCATACCATTCTGTATTATTATTTTTTGGTTCTTCTTTTTTCTTTGGCTCCTCCTTGTCCATTTGTTTTAAAGTTTCATCTAACTCTAAAAATTTTGTCATGTCGTAGGACCATATTCCAACCATTGTGGGGTGCTTTACATACAACTCACCTGATGTCTTCATATCCTCATACCTAGCTCTAGAGTCCCAGTAACTCTCTTCTTTAATAGGTTTGTAATTTTTCTTAGCCATGTAATATAATAAAAATATTTGAATTATCCAAATTCATTACTTTAGTTGAGATGTTTATCTATACCAAGTTGAACTCTCTTTTCTACCTCTTCTAGAACAGTAAGGGCAGACAAGCCATCAAGACCTGATTCTTCCAAAGAAGTCAGTAACCTATCTTGTATCTCCACATCTTTCAACCCTTCTTTTTGGTATGTGTACCAAGCCATTGTAAGTTTGGATAATATTTTATGGTGTCTAGCCTCTAGTGTCATACTATTGTTATGTGTGGACTGATTTTTTTCATTACCTCTTCATATGTTGTGGCATAAAGTCTTGGTAAAATACTCCCTTCGCTTTGTATTAGGGCTCTCCCCTTTTTTGTTTGAGATATGCTTCGAATATCCTCTACCTTAATTAGCATAGTCTCTTGCTGCAGGTTTTCTATACTTTCGTCTATATCTTCTGAACAAAGGTCTTCGCATTGTTCTTGTAGCTTTTCTACGTTCAATCCTAGGGCTTCAGCCTTGTCTTGTGCTTCGTCAAGACACTGAGAACACGACTCATCCATTTTACCTTCTACTTGGTAGAATGCTTGTAGTTCTAAAAATACTGGTTTGCTCATTATATTGATTTAGTTAGTAGTTTCCTGACCTCTGTTGTTAGAGAACTTGCTCTTGACCTGTTAATACTTCCACAAGAATCACATCTAAGTGCATCATACTCAGACATATACGTCTTATATGTGCCTACAACAGAAAGGTCGGTGCCTCCACAAGTTGCACAGCATGTGACATTTTCGCCAATGTGTAGTCCCATATTTGGATGAGGAGTAATCCAAGAGCGTATCCTTAAATATACTTCTTCTAAAAGAGTTACGTCTTTAATATTATACTCTTCCATTTTATCTAAAGACTCTTGTTCACCTTCCATACAACCTTTCCAAAGCTCAAAGCCTCCAGTTTTCATCTTTTCTCCTAGTTCCAAAAACTGTGCAACATAATCTAGTTTGTTCGAAGATATGTTAAACTTCCTCCTGACATGTTTAAGGGTATCGATAGTCTGGTACGGTGTCGGTGGGTGTAAGCCTAGTTTCAGGAATCGAGTGTTAACTCTTTTGATATCAAATTTATCTCCGTTGTGTGCAATAACTATATCTGCTTCGTTTAATAGTTCCCAAAAGTTTCTTACTATTCTAGAATCGTTTTGCTCCTTAGCTTCTTTTGGTGTAAGCTTTCCTGTGTATACTTTTTCTTCAAAGAGCCATTTAGCAGACCATGTGATAATAAACCAGTCTGATTCAAGCATAGATAGGTTGTACCCAACATTTTGATTCCACAGGCTCCATATATTAGCCATTAGAGGTGCGGTCTCTATATCAAATATCAATACTCTTGCAGGAGAAGACTTTGCAGCTTCCTGGTGGATAGCTATCTCTGTTTCAATGTCTCCTAGGGAGTTTATGTATCTACTAACAGCTCTTCTCCATGAATCAGAGTATTTGTACTTATGTTTTTTACAAAACTCTTCTGCTGTGTATGTAAAATTATCGTGCTTAGAATACAGTTCTAGTATCTCAGCAATATTTTTTTGTATAATATCTTTTATAGCCATCTTAACAATTTAGGTCGTTTGGGAAATATCTCCCTAAGATGTTACCGTTATAATATTTACCGTTGTCCCTAATAACGTCCATCTTAAATTGAGCTTCAGTTTCGAGATAAGAAAGTTTCTTCTCGCAACTAGAAAACTCCCATATATGTTTTTCAAACTGGTCACCTTCTTCTATATCCTTATTAAGCTCTACATTAGAGCCTGTGTAAAGTTGCCAATCAGACTCTAATTTAGCCTTATGTACCCAAACAGGCAAGCCTTTTTTAGATTTTCTTTTGTTTTTGTGTCTTCGGACCTCTGCTCCTTCAAGTTTTAACTCTTGAAATCTTTTTACTCCAACCTTTTTCCAGTGGTACAAGCTCTTCTTGCCAATGTACATTTTATCCTTGCTAAGGTTTGTTATACAATAGATAAATCCTATAGCATCCGATGGGACTTGGTTTATACCCCTTATTTTTTTGTCATCGTAAATCCACATTACCAACCACAAATTTTTTCGTACTGCTCCATAAATTTAGCCACCATAGGGTCTCTGTAGTTTTGTTGAAGTTCTACATGTACCATTTCATCTAACTTATCTGCAGTCTCTATAAGTTGATTAAATCCACTACGGCTAGGCTGTTTCAAATCGTTTTGCTTAAGGTCTCCTGTAAATATCATAAGAGAGCCTTTACCAAGTCTTGTACAGAACAAATATGTTTGAAGTTTAGTTAGGTTCTGTGCTTCATCTATAATCATTACACTGTTTGTAACAGTTCTCCCTCTAGCGAATTGTAGAGGTAATAATTCTAGCTGCCCATCTTTCAGCCATTTTTCTACTTCTTTCTTGCCATTATCTCGGAGTATCTCCATGTTCTCTATAACAGGAGCACACCACTGCCTCATCTTTTCATCTTTGTTTCCTGGAAGGTACCCCATGTCCTCTGTAGAGACCTGTGGACGAGCTATATACATCTTTTCTACTCCTCCTTTCAAAAACAAATCTAAGGCTATCTGTGAAGCTAAGAACGTCTTTGACGTACCTGCCTTACCAGTTATGATAGCAATCTTAGAGTCAAGAATTTTTTCTTTTGCAAGTTTTTGTTCTTCACTCAACTCGTACTTAAAAGACGGGTTGGTTTTTGTCTTTCTAGTACTTAAGTCTTCTCTCATCTGTTGTAATGTTTAATAATTTCATCCCTAAGAGTTTCCTCTAAGTCAGGATTTTCTTCAAGTAAAGCAAATACTGCTTTCTTGCCTTGTCCAAGTTGCGTACCATCATAACTGTACCACGCTCCCTTTTTATCTATTAGTCCAAGAGCTATAGCCATGTCTACCACTTCCTCTTTTGCATCAATACCAATACCAAACCTTAGTTGGAATGAATGCTTTTGTAAAGGAGGATATGTTTTATTTTTCTCTGTAGTTGCAGTAACTAGATTAGATACCTGCCTGTCTATGCCATCAACTTTTTCTTTGTTACCAGCAGACTTGCTAGATGTGAGTTTAATCCGTATTGAAGAGTAAAATTTAAGTGCATTACCACCAGTTGTAACATCTGGAGAGCCATACATAACACCAATCTTTTGTCTGAGTTGGTTCACAAACATAAGTGTGCAATTATTTCTACTTGCAATTGGAGACAAGACACGCATGGCTTGTGACATAAGTCTTGCATGAACACCCATCTTGTTTTCACCTGCCTCCCCTTCTGATTCTACAGAAGGCACCATAGTAGCTACTGAGTCTACTACAACTAGCCCCACCTCTCCAGTGTCAGCTAGTGTCTTTGTTATCTCTATAGCTTCCTCACCGCTACTTGGTTGACAAAATATAAGCTCTTCAGTATTCACGCCTAAAGCTTCTGCATAATTCTTATCAAAGGCATGCTCCATATCAACAAAAGCACATCTTTTTCCCATGGCTTGGGCTTCAGCAATAGCGTGTATACACAATGTACTCTTTCCTGAAGATTCCCATCCAAAGAGTTCAATGACTCTTCCTAAAGGATACCCTCCTCCTGTAATAACATCTAGACCCAGTGAGCCTGTTGATATTCTTTCTAATTTTTCAAAGGCTTCATTCTCTCCCAAATGAAAAACTGAACCTGAGCCGAAATTTTTATTTAGCTTGGCCAAAGCATCATTGAGTTTACTACTCATCATTAAGGTGGCTTTTAAATTGTCTAAAAAAAGTTTCTACCAAAACAGTTGCTATTCCACAACGAATATCGAAAAGAAACATTTCAAACACCAAATCATCTAATTCCATTTGGTATTTATCAAACATATCATCTGTTAACAAGTCCTCATCTACGTAGTCTAGGACACAGTCCCTGTAACTGTTGAAATACTCCCTGTCAAGAAGTTGGTGATTATCATCCATAACTGCAAGTCATTTATTCTGCAATATAATAATTACTTTTGACATAGACAAGTAGATTACATACTTTTTTTATGTAAAATATTTTTGTAAAAAATCCTTGCAAATGTCAGAAACTTTTTTTATATTTGCATATCTTCAATAAGGGAAGGGGAGAAAGGGGGGACTATAGGGGGGTTTTGGGGATAGGTTGTAGGGTGTAGGTTTAAAAATATTTTTTTCCTATAGAATCCTATTTGAGGATAAAAAGTTTATAACTATTTAACTTTATATGGATTATATATCTATATAAATTATTATATTTGAAATTATGGCAAAATATAGAACGTTACCGTTTTTTCTAAATTATACAGATAAAGTTGATTTAATTCAAAAACTACTTGAAATATACAGTGCCACAACAACACATTTAACACAAAGAGACATTGACCTTTTAACCTTGTGTTTTTTATACAACATTAATTCTAAAGACTTTAAAGATAAGGTTATATCTGCAAATTTAGGTATAAAAACACATCAGAATGTCACTACAATGTTTTCAAGGCTTAAGAAAAAGGGTTTAGTAATAAAGCACCCTGTGAAAAACAGGAAGGACCTCAATCCTGACTTAGAGAAGCTTAAGATAGCTGTTGATGATTATCCTAACATAGCAGTACAGATGATGTACACAAAGAATGAAGTTTGAAGATAAAATATATTTTTTAAATGATATTCTTGATGAGTATGAAAAAAGGGGAGGAGATAGGGCTGCTGCAGAGGCAATGTACTGGACTCTAGTTGATGAACTGATAGATGATATCAGTAATACTGACAGTGTTGTGTATAAGATTAGCAACTTTGGCACATTATACTACACAGTAGACTCTTTACACAACACAATAAATGGGTTGGAACGTATTTTGAACAACAATCAGTATAAAAACGAAGATGATAAAAAAAATATTGAAAAAAATTTATCAGTTTTCAGGGAAAAGTTAGAAAAAATGTCTATCTTAATTGATAGAGCTAAAGAACAAAAACTAAAAAATATATGGTTCTTTAGAAAAAGGTTTAATCCTAAACTTATTAAAAATGGGTAAAATAAGACCAAATAGAATAGTAAAAGGATGGACTAATCATCTTTTAGGAAAAGACCTAGGTTTCAATGAAATGCGTTATGAAACCTGTTTGGCATGTGAACACAGAAATAAATTACTTGATACTTGTAATATTTGTGGTTGTGTGTTGAAAGCTAAAACAAAAGTAGCAGAGGAGGTGTGTCCAGAAAACTTATGGCACGATATCAAGGAGTTTCAAGGTAGAGGGTTAGCTGTAAGAGTCCATGATTTTGAAAAAATGAGTATAGAAGCATCTGATAACATCATAGTTATTGAGTATAGAGAGCCTCTAATACTAAACTCTAATATCAACACTTCTGAGTTTAAAGTAGACCTAATCAACTGTAGAGGGGATTATGAAGACTTTGAACCACAAGAAATACCTCTAAATAACATATTTACAAAAGTTTGTTCATGTTTTTCTGTTAAGCACCTTAAAAACTCTTTAAAAGAAGGAGAAAACTTGACGATGACTATAAAGTATAATACTAAAATACCAGGTATCATTGATAAAAGATTAAAAGTACACACCGATAAGGATGTGTTTGTAATTAGAATTAAAGGAGACGTAATAGAAGAATAATGGATTCACTAAGAAAATCACACATAACAGACTTGCTTTCATCAGCTATTAAAGACAATCCTGACTTAAGGGTTATGGAAATACTACGAGCAGTATTCAGAGTTAAAAATTACAAGAACACTGGTTCTGCTGAAAAGTTTTTTCTACATGCTACTGATGAGCAACTATCAAGAGTTCTTGAAGATACTGTAAGAGACTTAAAAGAAAATAAATAGATATGACAAAAGAGCAAATCAAATATGCAGAAAATGTAGTTAAGTATAATATTGAGTTGTACGAAAAACTATTGGAATACGCACAATCGTTAAGCGAGGAAGAAGAAGCAGAAAAGTATGTAAAGTTTCTAGCTGTATCATCCTCTCAAGAGTGTTTGTTTAAGATTAAAGAAATATTTACTCATTGTAAACAATTATTTAATAAATCATTAGATATACCGTCCGAAGTAGAAGCAAAGATGAACGACATGAAACCAGCCTTTAGTTTAAAAGGGGATGTTTTAGTAAATGTATCGGGAATGGAAGCTTCAGAGATGTTAGATTTTGTTAGAGATGCTGTAAGTAAGTCTAAAGATACTAATGAAGACAACGGAGACTCCTAACATATCATATAAAGAGTTTTTAATAAACCAACCAGAGCCTTCTAGAGAGGACTCCAACTATGTTTCATTTTGGATGAGGCATATTAATTACTGCAAGTCTGGGGTAAATGTAGGTGGGGTCTATATCTCTGGATGGTTGTATTGGCACCTGAATTTTTTTAAACTATCTATAGATAAGAGGGATGAGTTTGGTAATTCTGTGCGAGTGGTCACCAACCCTCATCTTAGAGATAATGAGTGGCTCATAAACTGGTGTTATAATGAAGCAGATAAAAATGGTAAACAACCTATTCTTGCGTTTGGTACAAGACGATTCGCTAAGACATCTTTTATTTCATCAAGAGTTGCTTATAATACTTTTATATTTCAGTATAGTAATCCTTTAATTATTGGAGGGTCACAGTCTGACTTAAACAATATTACCAAGTATCTTGATGAGTTCTACGAGAAAAGACCCGATTGCTTTTCTGATTTTGTAAAAATCAATGATTGGAACAAAGCAACCTCCTCGGATGTTGAAATAGAGTTCAACAAAAGAATAGTAACAAAAGGCAGAAATCCTATCAACCCTCTCAGTTACGAGTTCTTTCCTATTAATGAAAAGCCAAATGATAACTCTTTTGCGTTTTCAAGGGTATCAGTTAGAAACCTTCAACAAGGACAAGTTACTTCAAAAGAAGAATTACTAGCGGGTATCACCCCTACAGAAGCTGTGTGGGATGAGGTAGGTAAGTATTTATATTCTAAACAAAGGTCTGCATTATTGCCTGCTATTGAGAATGACCTTGGCGAAAGACGATTTGTAGAGTTATTAATTGGTACAGGGGGTAATACAGACTTTGCTGCAGATGCGGAGATGGATTTCTTGTTTACTGAGAAGTCTAGCTTTTTTCATTTTAATGTAGAGGACTATCTGAAGGAAATCAAACATGAACATTTTCAATATAATCAAGACACTGATAAGCAAGTTAGTCTTTTTGTTCCTGCCCAAATGTCTAACAAGGGAGGCCAGAAGAGAGAAATACCGTTGGTACAATATCTCAACCGAACCTTCTCTGAAGAGCAAATTAACGACTTGGATGGTTTCATTATTCAAGTAACTGACTGGGAGGCATCTAATGAAAAGGTTCAAGGGTTTATTGACTCTGAGCATGCTAAGTCTCCTGATAAGGGTAAGAAAGCACAGATGTATTATCCTTTCCAACCAGAGGACTGCTTTCTATTTTCGGGTAACAATCCGTTCCCCGTGGAACAAGCTAAAAAGACACAAGATATTATTGTTGTGCAGGGGACAACGGGAGAGTATGTTACTCTTGACATGACCCATCATGGTATGATTTCTGTTTCTCAGACTACTCTTCAGCCTGTTGATGAGTACCCGTTTAAAGGTGGGGCTTACGAGGCCCCTAGTGTCATTTATGAAAGACCTATTTATGAGGACCCAAGGCAGATAAAAAGAGGTACTTATGTTGCAGGATTTGATGGTGCCAAAGTAGCCACTTCAACAACATCAGACTCTTTAAACTGTCTTTACATATATAAAAGACAAGCAGGTGTTTCAGGTTTTCAAAACCAAATAGTTGCACAACTAACAGGTAGACCCCACATGGACAACTTGTACTACAGACAGGCTATGTTACTATTAAAACTTTATAACGCTGAATGTTTGCCAGAGGCAGATGTACCTTTTGTAAAGTTCTTGCGTAGTCAAAAAGCAGAGTATCTTATAGCTCAAGCAAAAGGCACCAATCTCAGAATTAATGAGAACAGTAGGGCAAATGTAGATTATGGGTTACCTGCTACTGCAAGAAATAAAGAACATTTACTAAAACTACTTAAAAATTATTGTTGGGAACAAATACCAACTGGCGAAACAGGTGCAGATGGGGAGGATATAACTGTGTTAGGAGTAACAAGAATAACTGACCCAATGTTACTAGAAGAGATAATCAAGTTTGGTAACTACAAAAACTATGACCGAATAATGTCCTTTGGCCACGCATTGATATGGGATGAGGAGTTATCTATCAATAATATCAAAGGTTCAGAGGACCAATACACGATAAAAAGAGACAACTTTGCCAAGTTAACTGATAAAAGGTTTGGCAGAAGCAGATACCAATAATTGTAAGGTATTTGGTTATTAAACAATAATTAAGTACATTCGCATACTAGCTTATAAGCCTATGTTTTTCGATATAAATTTAAAAGATGCCCCGTATTTAGGTAGTACTCTAAGGCTACCTGCTCAGGCATTACCAAATAGCAAGAAAACCAAGGCATGGTTTAAAGATTGTATGGATACCTTGGAGACTATTGGTATAAGACAATTAAATGTAAGCCGAAGACGTTTTGAAGATGCGTACAGAATAGTAGAAGGAAGTTACGCATATAGTGATGTAGCAGATACTTCAGCATTCTTATCGGAGGTAGATATGTTAAGGTCTCAGGCGGAAATCGCAGAGGACCTACAGCATTATGGTTTCATAGAGCCAATAGTAAATACTCTAATTGGTGAGTACATAAAGAAACCAAATCCGACCATTATCCACGCAAACGACCCTACTTCCACTAACGAATATCTTAGAAGAAAGAAAGATGAGTTGTGGAAAAGAGTCTCAGAAGTTGTTAACTCAGAGTTAGAACTTAAGTTACTGGGTATGGGTGTAGACCCTAATAGGCAGAAATTTGAGAGTGAGGAAGAAAAAGCAGCTTATCAACAGCAGTTGAGAGAGCTGAAGCAGAAAAATATTCCTCAAGAGGTTCAAATGTACATGAACACAGAATGGAAGCCTAATTACATAGCATGGGCAGAGCAGACTTTAGAGGAGTCTGAAACTCGTTTCCATTTAGACGAACTTTACAGAGACTTATTTAGGGACTACTTAATTACAGGTAGATGCTTTCTGCACTACAGGATAGGTCACGACTACTTTAAACCAGAAAGGTGGTCTCCTTTAAATACATTTACATCTATCACACAGGATGAAAAATACCCTGAACTAGGAGAGTATGTGGGCCGTGTGCAGTATCTAACACAGAATCAAGTAGTTCAGAACTTTGGTCACATGATAACAGAGGCTGAAAAAAGAGACTTGTTAAAATCTAAACATTATCAAAAGTCCGATGAAGTAGGTGTGTCAGGCATCAATAATACTCAAGACTTTTTGGAAAACTTTGGAGGGACTCTTAAGAGAGTGCCTTATGCTGACTACATACCTTATGAAAATATTGGAGTTATACAAGACCAGACAGGTGTAGACTTAGGGTATAGAGGGAGCTTCCCTAACCAAAACATGGCTCTAAATATGTTCTTTAACGATTATGATAATCGTCATGACCTTGTAAGAGTAGTTGAAGCATATTGGGTATCTTACAGAAGAGTTGGATATTTAACTTTCAGAAGACCTGAAACAAACGAAGTAATAAGTGAAATAGTTACAGATGATATTCTTAACGAATTGATTAATGAGTACAAAATTAAAAAACTCAAAACTGTAACTCTAGAGCAAAACGCAAAGAATCCTCAAGAAAACACTATTGTTTGGGATTACCTTCCAGAGGTAAGATACGGTGTCAAAATCCTTAGAGAGAACACCGACCTAAGAGAACATTTGTATTTGTACGGAGACCCAATTGAGCACCAACTTAGAGGAGAGAGTTCAATGTTTGACACTCTTTTACCTGTAGCTGGTATGCTGGAAAACACATCACTTGTTTCAAGAGTAGAAATAGACCAAATTGAATATTCTCTTGCTATGAATATGGCTAGAGACTATATGTCTAAAGAGCTTGGATTGTTCTTCTTAATGGACTTAGCATATATGCCTGAGTTCTTGAAAGACTATGGAGGTGACGAAGCTATTGGTAAACTAATGGAAGTAACAAGAAATCTTGGTCTTCTTCCTGTAGACTCTTCACAAGCTAGGGGTACAGCCTTTAATAACTTCCAGATGGTCAACATGGACCTTACTGCGGCTATGCTAGGCAAGATGAACTTTGCTCAAGCTATTAAAAATAGAGCTTTTGAAAAACTAGGACTATCTCCTCAGCGTATGGCTATGCCTACCGAGCAAACAACTGCAACTGGTGTACAGGTTACACAAGATGCTTCATACTCACAAACAGAAGTGTGGTTTGATAAGTTTGCTAAGTTTCAACAAAGAGCTGCTGAGATGTACATTAATGTCGCTCAGTGGGTTCAAAAATTCGGTATAGATAATACGGTTAACTTTACAGATAGCGACAGGATGAGGCATTTGATATCTTTAAATGACCCTAATCTTCCTATCAGAAGGTTCAAAATATACACTCAAAACAATTCTAAGAGACGAAGTGAGCTTGAGCTTTTGAAACAAACTTACTTCAGAGATAATACAATATCTAAGAATTTAGAGGATATGGCTCAGGTTATCTCTGCCGACTCCACAGCCAAAATATTGCAGCTTGCAAAATTATCTAGACAGAAAACACAATTGCAACAACAACAGCAACAACAGCAGCAGTTACAAGCTATTGAGATGCAAAAAGCTGCAGATATGGAAAAAGAACAACTCAAGCAAACACACAAAATTGAGTTAGAGAAACTTAAGGGAGAAATATCTTTGAACAAACAGGCAATATTAGCGTTAGGATTTATGAAGCCAGGGGAGGATGGGCAGACTACAGAGGAGACTCCTCTAGTTTTGGAGCAACTAAAAGCATCGACAGAAGCGATTAATCAGCAGTTTCAACAAAGACAAAGTGCTGAACAGGGCAGAAGACAAGCTATAGATTCTGATAGAAGGTATCAAATGCAACAAAGAGAGATATCTTTACGAGAAGATGAGCTAAGAACCCGCCAACAAGTTGCACAAAAGGAGCTTCAAATAGCACAAACTAACAAAAACCGTTATGATACGAAAACATAACAAAAACTGTAATGTATAAGTTACATTTGTTTTTAAGTTGGATAATATAAAAATTATATTTACTTTCACATTCCAAAATCACCACAATGTCAGAAGAAAGCAAAAATCCGTTTACTATAGGTAAACCTTTTACAATAGAATTCGAGGACGAAACTTCTAACTCGATTACCGAAGAAGACGTAAAAGAAGAAGCATTAACTCCGAAAGAGGATAAAGCTGAACAAGTAGTAGAGGAAAAAATTAGAGAGGAGGAAACTCCTGAACCTTCAGAAGAAGGTAAAATCAGAATAGAAGATATTCTTGATAAGCCAGTTCAATTGGATGACACACCAGATGGGGGAACTAAACAAGATGAACAAGCAAAAGAGGCTGTAACCGAAGCATTATCTTCAACAGACCTTGATTTTGATTTTAAAGAAGTAACAGAACGTCTTGTAAAAGCTGGGTTTTGGGAAGATTTCGAAGGAAGAGATGAGCTCGAAGTTGATAAGGAAACCTTTGAAGAGCTTTCAAAACAACAAGATACTTGGAAAAGGGAGTCACTAGCAAATACATTGTATTCAAGCCTTGACCCTGCTGAGAAAGAATACTTAGCTTTTAAGAAAAATGGGGGAGACCTTAATTCTTATTATGAGTCTAAGAAAGTAGTTGACCGAATTGGCCAAATTGATTTGGACTCAGACCAAGGAAAATTAAATTCTATCTACACCTACTACAAAAATTTTGTAGGGTGGAACGATGCAAAAATAAATAAGCATTTAAGCCGAATAGCCAAAGATACAGATGACTTGGAAGAAGAGGCTCAAACTGCTTATAATTTTATTCAGGGACATGCTAAGAGAGAGCATGAGCAACTTTTGGATAATCAAAAGAGAGCCGCTACTGAAAGAGAACAAGCTGTTAAGTCTTATAAAAAGAATTTAAGAGCTGTTTTAAAAGAACAAAAAATGAACAACAATCAAATAAAGACTGTTGTTGATGGCTTGACAAAAGTTGACGAAACAGGTTTTGCAGAGATTGATAAGGCATTTCTACAATTTAGAAATAACCCAGAGTACTCTGTATTGCTATATAGGTTCCTCACCGACTTCGACTCTTTTGTAGAAGAGGTATCTTCTAAGAAAGAGCAAGAAACTAAGAAAAAAGTTTTTATGGAACTTAAAAAGTCTAAGAAGGTTCAGGAGGAGAAAAAAGACTTTTCATTTAGACCTACGAGGGATAGGCAAACAAAAAATCCCTTTCTTAAATAGTATTATTCACAATTCATAAAATTTAAACACCGAGTACAATGGGAAAAGAAAATTTTAATGGGCAGTTTATTGGAGCGAACTTCAATGACTCTACGGTGATTGGTGTTACCAATAAGAGCGACATCCAATCCCAATTCGGCTATCTCGACTCAGTTGCTTTGAAAGCATCTGATTATGTCGATGACAGAACATCACTAGGAATGCTTGAGCTATTCGAAAATGCTCGAATCGTAAACGTTCCTTTTATTAAAGATGCTCTGAAAAATTCAGACAAAATTTACGTTAACGGAATCCGAGGAAGCTTCGACTACGAAATCGCAATGGAAATTGATAAGCCATGCGTTGTTCAAAATGTAGAAGAAGGTAACTACTTAGGTATTGATGGTTCATTCTTCGATATCAAGTTGTCACATCCTTTCTCTCCTGGTGACATTCTTACTTACGACCCAGTTGATGGAGAGCAAGTAATTGTTATCGAAGATTCAGAAGTTGTAGATGAGGGTGACGGTTACGTTCACACTGTGCAACTTGTAACAAGAGACAGAAGCAAATACTTCCCTTCTTCTAAGTTGAAGCCAGGTACTGAGTATGTTAAAATTGACCACATTGCTGGTGAGTTTGACACTCAATACTCTGCTCCTAACATGATGGGATTATCACAAAACTCTGTAAAACTTCAGTATACGTTAGGCGATTACCGTGCGGTACAAGTTGGATACTCTGCTTACGCAGACGTTCTTACTGTAAATGGTAAAGAAGCATCTCACTTAACTGAGAGAATTCAAAAAATGCAAGACCGTTTAGGAGGAGATTACTTCTTCGTAGGCCAAGTTAATCCTAACAGTGGTAAACTACTTAAAAACACAGTTAGAGTTCAGCCTATCATGGAAGCTCTTGCAATGGCTGAGTTAATGAAGCTTACTGCAATGGGTATGATGTTCGATAGAGGAGCTACAATCACAGGAATCAACGGTTCTAAAATTGTAAACGAAGGTCTTTACCACCAGTTACGTAGAGGTCACAGATTCATCTACAAAAACGTAAATGAGTTACGTCAGTTGATTCAAAGAGCTGCTGAGATTATCTATCACGGTACTTCTATCCAGATTCACGACAGACGAATGGTATTCAAAGCTGGATTCAACGCACACAACTTAGTTCGTGAGCTATTCAAAGAAGAATTCAAGAATACTACTCCAGTACACATCGACCAAGAAGCACTTCCAGTAAAAGTTCTTTCTGGAAACGACAGATACAACTTACAGTATCAGTCTTATGCTATCGGTGAAGCATTCCTTAACGGAATTGGTACAGTAAGAGTTGAGCACGACCCATCTCTTGACTACGATAGCTTTGGTGACTACATCAGCCGAGGATACTCTGCTGGATTGTCCAAGCGTTCTTACACATTGGTTATGTACGATATCAGTGACCCAATGTACTCTAACGTATTCGATAGAAGTGTAATGCCAAAAGGTGTTGAGATTGACAATGCTTCTCAAGGTACTAGCAATATGTATATTGTTAAGCCTAAGAATGTGCCTGATTTCTCTTACGGTTCTACTAATGGTCCAGTATTCGAGCAAGGCTTTAACTACTCACGACCACAACCTGGTAGAGAGTTCACTTGTATGTCTTCCATGTCCGCATGGATTCCAGACAAGTCTCGAGTTGTAATGATTGAGAAGCTCGAAACTAACGACTTCTAATCAAGCCTTATAATTTAATTAGTGGGGGAGGTTATACTCCCCCAATTTAAAACACTTTTAAATTTAGAAATTATGCCAGGACATAAAATGAAAAAAGACAAAGGGTATACGAAGATGCCAGGCGGGGATAAGATGAAAATGAGCTACGGAGACGGTGGTATGCATCACAACCCACACGGATTTGGTGTAGAAAACGGAGGTAACTCTAATTTCACCAATCCTCCAAAAGGTAACTCGAAAGAGACCAAGTAATTAAAAATATGGGGCCTAACCAGCCCCAATATTTCCCAGAAGTAAGTAGCCCTTACTTAATTTAAAATTAACCAATAAAAATAACCAATTATGTATTCAGAATGTTTTGAAGTCACTAAAGACAGGATATATCGCATCGTAGAAAAAGTAGACGATTCCACTCCAGGAGGTCTAAGAGAGATAAACAGATATAAAATGGTTTCGTACACAGCGGAGCCTGCAAGATGTTTATTCGTAGGAGACCCTGAAACAGGTCGCTATGACACTGGTTTCGATGAAAACTCAGTAGAGTTTGCAGGGAAAGGAGAAGCTGAAGCTTCTAAAGTTCTTAAAGAAAGAGCTAATCTTATCAAATGGTACGATTCTAAACTTGCTAATTATCTTAAGACTAATCCTGAAAGAACAGAAAAAGACTTTTTAGCTTCTGAGCACTGTGGGCTTGATTTATCTCATAACACTATGGTTGATACCAGTGATATGAATAACTACTTCAAGCTATTCCTAGCTTACCGAGGAGGCCAAATAACCCCTCAGTGTGATGCTAGTAATCCAAGATATAACGGTTCATTGTATCAAATTGTAGATACAACTAAAACTGAAACAGAACAAACTTCAACTTCTGAAAAGAAATTAGAAGTCATGACTTGGTTCGGAAACATGCACAAAAAGGATTCCGACAAGTTGAAGCAATACTTACAATACGTAGGAGCATTGCGAAGAGGTCAGAGTGCAACAAAAGGCGTTATGCTTTCATTACTCGAAAGATGGATTGCAGACGTTAGAAATTTAGATTATCTTCTTCAAACAATGAAGAATACTGATTACGAAGAAGTTCTAATTAAAAATAGAATTAGTGATTTTGTAAAAAGAAGAAGAATTATTAAAGAGGACGGCACTTTCTACTTTGAAGGTGAAAAACTAGGGAGAACTACTCAACAAGCTTATCTTACTCTTACTAAAGTTGGTAATGAAGAACTGCTTGAGAAAATTCAAAATGAATAATGAAGGTACAGGAAGCATACTTAAGATTTCTAACTAAAGTAAACAGGAACTTAAGCTCTAACAATATAGTAGCTTCCAAAGACAGGTTTGTACTCCTATACAATGAGGAACAAATCAGATACCTTGATTACAGCCTAGACTTCCGAAATGATGCTGACTTAAGCAACGCTGAGGAGTTTTTGGTAGTGGATAGTAACGTTCTACCTTTAGCTGCTATAGATAATATAGTGCCTCTAGACTTAAACGATGATTGGTTTGAAGTATCAAGTGCTTACGCATACGTAGACACACCAGAATGCAAAAACATCCGATTAAGTTTGTTCGAAATTAAAAACTTTGACCAAGAGCAGTTAGCGATTGATGCTAACAATGCTCCTTCAATAAGATACCGAGAGTCACCTTATTATATAGGTAACAACAACCTGAATGTCTATACAAAAGACTTCACTATCAAGAGAGGAATTGTCACGTACTACAGATTCCCTAAACCTATTGATATTTCAGGATACATAGACATAGATGGAGCAGCATCTACAGATATAGACCCAGAGGGCACAGATTGGTGGGTCAACAAAATTATTTCAATGTGTGCCGAATCATTTTTTAGAAACTATGGCGATGCCAATTTAGTAACAATTAACAAAGACAGGATTATTAACAACAATTAAATTTTTTTATCATGAATTCACGTTCACACAATTCAGCGTATTCACGCTTGATGGTACTTTCTGACCTGGGTACCGATAATGTAGTAAAGGAAACGGGAGGTTCCCGAGACCTTGCAAACGGTCAAATTGGTCTCTTCCGAATGGCAGGGGCGACTGCACGAGGTGTAGAGGCAGTATCTCAAATGGATGGATACGGCAAAAAAGAGTTATTCCAACTTCAAGTAGGTACAGGCCGTACACAGGATGCTGGAAATATGACTAACAAGAACTTCTCAACTATCTCTTTCACTAGAGAGGACGTTCTCGATGTAACTTTTGATACAGCAAAAGCTCCTGTATATTCTGAAATAACTTTAGGGTATAATGGTACAGCTGGTACTGGTATCAAACTAAAAGAAAATGAAGCTACTACAGTTTCATTAAAACTATTCGGTGAGCAACTTTCTTACCTCGGTTTCCGAGATGGAGTTGCAAACATGCAATTCAGCGTATTCTCAGGTTCTCCTGAAGCTTGCGATAATTGCTTAAATCCGTGTGCTAACACTTCTTGTACTTCTATCGTAAGAGACTTGGTAGAAGATATTAGAACTTACGAACTTCGTGCTGGTTCTGATTTAGGAACAGGAGCATCTATCAAAGTAGGTGACCTAGTAGACGTTATCGGTACTTACTCTTGTACTCCTGAATTAGTAGCTTCTAGCACTACTGTATATTACACACTAGAGTTGTGTGATGACGGAACAGCTCAAGCTCTTGCTAAAGTTCAATCTCAGTATGACACTGGAACTGTAGTAGAGAGAATCGAAAGAGAGGGAACTCAGTCTACTTATCAAATCGTTAAGGGAGGTGGTGCACCAGATGCTTTTGCTCCTACTGAAACTTACACACTTGAGCCAAGTGGAGCTAAGAGACTTGTTTCTAACAGAGTTCTTCTTGACTGTGAGGTATGTCCAACAGGGTATAGTAAAGTAACAGGAGGCCATGTATTTGAGGTAACACTACCAGTAGACACAATTACTGTTGCTGAGGTAAAAACCGCTATTCAAGCTCTTGCAGCTGTAACTTTAGCAAATGTAACTGATGTAGGTAGAGCCACTGGTGACCTTGACAGTTTAGTATATATCATTGTTGCAGATGCGGAAATTAGCGGAACAGATGTTATTACAAAATTAATTGCATCAGCTGCTACACCAGGTATCAGTGATGCTGCACAACTTGAAGTAGTAGACAAAGGACAAAGTTCTGACGTTTGCGTATCTGACACTGATGGTGTATCTTCAACTATTGCTTGGTCTACAGGTAAAACTTGTAACCTATACCAAAAAACAATTCAACTTGATGTAGACTTGGATTGTGGTCCTTACACTAGCCCGAATGCAAAAGCTGCTGCAGCTGCTGCAAAATTGGCTGAGTTACAAGCTATCTATACTGATTTAAGTGTAACTCTTAATGCTGCTGATATAGGAGAGTGTAGAGCACGTTTCAACGGTGTATTAACTTCAGAGCCTATTTGTGATGGTTGTGAAGAACCAGATGCAATTTACCCAGCTATGCCAGAGGACTATGAGTTCGCTGCTTGGGCTGAAAGAACTGTAGGTGCTTCTGAAATTACTTCATTCACTGTTGCTGATACAACTGCTGTAACTATCGCAGCTACTGACCTTACTCAGGATGTCACTGAAGCAACAGGTGCTGTAACCTCTAAGCCTGC
>WLWF01001215.1_pt1 | contig 22197 bp, 12 predicted proteins | sample 6718331 | NCBI WGS metagenome assembly WLWF01 (sample SAMN12718692, study PRJNA515312) | sponge metagenome | isolation source: marine sponge | host: Mycale hentscheli | place: New Zealand: South Island, Marlborough, Capsize Point | collected 2003-05-01
GTCAACAAGATTTTGCTTACCTCAGCATGGGGACAGGCTCTCTTAGCAACCGGAGTACTTGCCGTTGTTCTCGGGGGAGGGTACTGGGCTTCAACTCGAAGGAAGAAGCTATCCGATTAGTTGTGGTCGGTTTTTATGCTTTGGCCAGTTCTTTTCGCGTCAATATCAGCCCGAGCGTAATGAGCACGAGTTGACTGAGCACATAGCCTCCAAGCAGCATCAAGACACCACTGGTGAACCCATAGCTGTGTAAGCCTATACCGAGTTGATTCGTTCCAAACCAACTCCAGGCGGTAATGATATTGCCACCAATTGCAAACAAGGCAAATCCACGCTGTCCGATCCAACGATCCCAACGGGCGTGCAAGACAGCCGCATTCCACAAGACAATCATGAGGGCACCATTTTCTTTTGGATCCCATCCCCAAAAACGACCCCAACTATCATCCGCCCACAGACCACCAAGAACTGTGCCGATAAAAGAAAAGAAGAGTGCAAAACACACGACGCCATACGTCATGCGGTACAAACGATCCTGCACCCGTGCGGCTGTCTTGGCATCTTGCTGTGCAGGTTTTATTCGGCCGACCCACATCCGATGCACAAGCGCGCAGGTGCCGAGAAGTCCGGCTAACAACGTCGCGCCGTATCCAAGCGTGACCGTGACAACATGGGTGGAAAGCCAGAATTGCGTATCAAGAACAGCCTGGAGCACATGCATCGTGTCACCCGTATCAAGCCCATATGCAACCATCAGAGTCAGTGCACCAGACAAGGCGGCTGCAAGATTTCCAATTCCCATCCGAAAAAGCACTTCAAGGGCAAGGCCTGCAACGACACATCCCCAGCCAATAAAAATTGCTGATGAATAGAGATTCACAACTGGCGGTCGGCCTGTAAGCCATATCCGAGCACCGATGGCAAATGTGTGCAAAACCAGAGTGCCAAGAAGAAGCCAGGTTACAAATTGATTAAGAGGGCTTCGCCAGGCAAGAAAACTGATAAACGACAACACAATCGCAAGCAGGTAAAGCCAACGGGAAATGGATGTTGGATTAAAGCCGTTGTACCAGGCTTCAAATTCCGACTTCTCAACCGTCTCTTTCACTACTGGAAAGGAACCGATTGTTGCCTTGTACTCAGTCAGTTTTGCATTGAACTCACTCGGCTGGTTATCAACGACTGCAAGGAGCTCTAGAAAAGGGAAAATTGCGGGGTTTGGCTTATACGTTGGCTGACCTTCGCGACCATCGAACATTCGCGCCACCATTGCTCTGGTCACGGCTGAATAGAGCGACTGCCACTCATTCGCTGGACCTGCCGACACCTGATCTGGAGGGGATACTTCCATCGGCGGAATGACCGCCGGCGGATGCTCATTATCAAGAAGTCGTGATCGTTGTATCGTGAGCCGTAATTGCTCAATTGCTTCCTGACGGGTTTCCTCGTCCGCACCATCAATACGTGGAGGAACCGGCGTGTCGTATGCAAACCGTATGACATCATAGACCATCATTTTTCGATTTATTTCAGCACACTTCTTCTGGAAGAAAGTTCGTTCCTCTGGCATGACCTCCCGCGCCTTTGCGATCTGCTTCTGAAGAGCCTCTCTTCCACCTTGTAGTTCATTCAACGTATACCGATGACCAGACCGACGAGTCAGGTCAAACAAATCAAGCACTTCCCGTGCATCGATTCGAAATACGGGTGCATCACCTACCCAGTCCGAGTCCGCCATCGCCGCAAGAAGCCACTGGGAGGCCGATATTGTTCCGCTTGGCCCCTGATCAGTCTCGGGCATTTCTACAGACGTACGATTACTCAGAAGCTGAAGTGTGTTACGAGCTACCGTATCGAGCGGCTTTACCCGGCCTTCATGCATCACTGGAATTTCACCAGCGCTACGCCAATCTGACTCATCAGGTGATGACTTCTTCACTCGGGCTGCTGGCACAGCGATAAGGCCAACAAGAGAGAGGGCAAGTGCCGGAGCCAACCACACTTTTTTGCTGAGGGTTTTTGGTCTAGGTTTTTTATCAGCACGGCGTTTTTTCTCATTCTTGCCATCCCGGCCAATAGAGGTGGCACTTTTGTTGTTCAATGATTCGTTCTCTCCTTCGCGCTCGTGCCGGTCTGCAAATCGCACAAAGGTACCACCAAAGTGAGCAAGCATTCCCCAGAAAGCAAGAACACATGCAACGTACGGAATAAGCCAGCCTGCATTTTCAACAACCTGCAAGCCTGTCATCTCACTAATACTGCCGTCGGCCAATTGAACCTTTGAATAATTACTCTGAAAAAATGTCTCTCCTCGGTATCGAACAGGATTGTTCATCCAGATTCTGCCCGGCTGCTCTGCACCAGTCGATTCGTCCGTGAAGGTTACAAAAGAGGAATAATCACGAGGCGTTTCACTCGCTGAGTAATTAATCCGCCTGACATCGTCGAGTCGTACTTCGTATGGCTTGTATTCCCTGCGAAATCGGAACTGGATTCGCCATGGCCCCGAGGCAGTGTCGACGGTATCACACACATCGCCCTCTGCCTCCATGAACAACTGACTCCGGTCATTCAAAAATTGAGTCACCAAGAAGACGCCAAGATCTGCTCCATCCTTTGTGTCGGTGAGCTGCACGTACGCTGCCGCCACATTGCTCTTCGACGACGCACCGCCTTCAGGCGGTCTCTGAATAGCAAGATAACTTTTCCCAAGGCCAGCGGTTGCTACGTTTTCCGCGAACGGCCCAACCCGGGTGACAGCTGCATTTGGAAAATACTTCAGCACCCGAATCTGAAAAGGCAATTCCGAGAGATCAATGGCTTCACCACCTGCACGAGCCTTCAACAGACGACCGGAAATAGCCGTGACTTTTTCAGTCGTTTCATTCTTCTGTGCAGCTTTGATACAAGCCAATTCCATTTCTGTTGTGCGGCAAACCATATTTGATGCTTGCCCCTCGATCAGATTCAGACGTTCTTCAATCTGTCGATCACCAAATGCGAATTGGCCGAACATGAGCATTCCGACAGCTATATGGATCAGCACATTCCCACCACGCGCACCGAAAACCATGATCAGCCCGGCGAGCAAAACGAGCGAGGCCACACTCGACTGCATCAATTGCCACATGATCCGTAACCCTGGCTCATTCATCCGCCATGATTCCCCACCAAACAACATCCCAACAGCTGCACCACCGGCACTCAACGCAGCAATAGCAAGTGAGATGCGAACAAGCCGCCGTCGCTTGCCAGTAAGGGCCACGGCAGCAAGACCCACCGCCGCTACAGCAGAGCCAACCTGCATGAGTTGCCAGACTGTGTCATACGCCAGTGGTGGCTTTCCCTGCAGACCATCTGTCTGATGTCCCGTGAGGATGACGAGAAGAGCCAAGAGCCCGCCGACAACCGACACAACCGTACCCCAAAGCAACCTTGATCCCTTTGATGCAATGTGAAAGCGAGTTGCTTTTGCTGCGATCAGATTGATCAGGAGAATAAACCCAATCGTTGCGCCACCGGGAAAGGGAAACCATCCGGTAAGTGATGACTCACCAAAAACAGTCACCGGAAAAAAGTCTGAAAAAGGAACCTGTGCCAGCCAGCAATTGAAGTATTCTGCCTTTACCTCTGGAAGACTTTTCTCATCTTGGGCAAGTGTTCCCACGAACAACAGGAAGTTCGCAGCAAGGAACATGACAACCGTAATTTTCAACGATCCAAGTACTCTCAAGCCTTCCCACGAGGCCTTCTGAATAGAACTCGCTGTGATCTGAGATGAGGACACCGATAAAATGGGCATACTACCTGTTGCCATAATCAAAACCCTTGTATTCCACAAACCTAGTCTGCTTGTTCCGCACCATTTTGAAGCAGCCGTAAAGACGCCATGAACGCAATGAATTTTTTCTGTTCTTTTCGGGCAATCTCAGCAGGACCACGAAACTTGACGAATAAGGTGTTGCTTTCATCCATCGGAAGCATGCCGCCGAGAATCGACTCGGCGTCTTTTTCATCGTCATCTACTGATTGAGTGAGCAAAACCACCGTCGCCTTCTGTCCCTGAACATCGACACTTCCTGCCTTCGCCATTGCCGTATCGACAAGTTCGGCAATTTCTTCATCAGAGGCCTCTTCATCAAGCTGTTTTTGCCATCTTTCAACATTACTGCGAATCGTTCCAGCGGCAGGAATGATCGAGATCTCCTGACTGTTCGCACCCTCGCCGATAGACAGAGTCGCAAGACGCATTCCCGAAGGCCCTGACACTTCTGTCCAATTCTTTGGAAGTGTGTAGTCAATCTGCTTGGAACGTCCGCGTGCGGTCGTTTGCTGACTGGCCTGAGCTAACTTTTCTGCCTGAGTTATCTTTTCTGCTGACAGTGTTTTTTCCTTGGGGGCAACGTACCGACGGATATCTGTACTCCGCACTGCTGTATCTGGACCACACCCTGGCACACACGTTGCCAAAGCCAGCAACATCATCCACCGTGGCAATGAAACCGCACCACGCAATAAGCACAATATCCACAGGTCGGGCAAATAAAATTTCGTCACAGACATTCCAGTTCAAAGACAAACAATGTTGGGTGATCGGATATAAAAACAATGTCGACCACCGCGGTATTCTTATGCGTGGTTTGGCTACAGAATATCGTTGGGTACAGAAAATCCTGCATCTTATAAAGATAGGCAATAAACCTAGAAGAACCCAGTCTCATCAAACAATCATGTGAATATCTGCGTTCTTGGGCATACAATACTCTGAAACCGACAAAAAAGTCTGGCGTCACCTACCCACGCTTCTACAGCCGTCGCACTTCGCCGCTGTTTGACACCATGAATCATAAGATTTGTACAATCAGTCCGTGAAATCGATACCGCTGCTGTAATAAACCATGCCTACCTACCACACAGACTTGAACGACCTGCACGCATGGGACAAAGAATTTGTCTGGCACGCATTCACTCAAATGGCAGAGTACGAGCCACTTCTTATCGAGCGAGGAGAAGGCGTGTATTTATTCGACACAGATGGCAATCGTTATATAGATGGATCTGCCAGCATGTGGTGTAACGTCCATGGTCATCGGCACCCACGACTCGATACCGCAATTATAAACCAACTCGCGAAGGTTGCACATACAACCAACCTCGGACTCTCGAACCCTACTACCGTGCTCCTTGCGCAGCGACTCGCTGAAATCACTCCAACGGGCCTCGAAAAGGTTTTTTTCTCAAGTGATGGCTCTTCAGCTACCGAGGCTGCATTAAAGATTGCGTTTCAATACTGGCATCAGTCCGAGGTAGAAGGGGATACCCATCCTCCGCAGTCGACGTCACACCGAACAAAGTTTGTTTCACTCGGAGAGGCGTATCACGGAGATACTCTTGGCGCAATCGGTGTTGGGGGTGTTGATCGATTTACATCAATTTTCTCACCTCTGACGTTTGAATCAATTCGAGTACCGGGCCCGGGCATGACCGCCTCCATGTCTTCTACAGGCGATGGTGGCCCCCGAACAGATGACAGCAGCCGACGCACGACGGCAGCAGCGACACTCCATGAACTTGAAAACCTTTTCAAAAATCAAGGTAATGAAATTGCCGCACTGATCATGGAGCCACTTGTTCAGGCAGCAGGTGGAATTCTTGTCCATCCTCCAGGATTCCTCCGTGCAGTTCGTGAACTGACACAACAATTTAACATCCTGTTGATTCTTGATGAGATTGCAGTCGGATTTGGCCGGACGGGAACCATGTTTGCCTGTGAGCAAGAAGATGTCTCGCCTGACATTCTTTGTCTCGGGAAAGGACTCACTGCTGGATACCTACCCATGGCTGCAACAATCACAACCGCAGCAATATGGAAACAGTTTCTAGGGAGCCACAAGGACGGCCGTGCTTTTTATCACGGACATACTTTTGGAGGAAATCCACTTGCGGCGGCAGTTGCATTGGAATCCCTCGCCCTTTTTCAAGAAGAACACATCCTGGAACAACTCCCGGAGCGGATACAACAACTTCAAGGTCACGTCGCACGAATCTCCAAACTGCCTCACGTCGGAGACACCCGTCAATGTGGTCTCGTTGCCGGCATTGATCTTGTAGCTGATAAGGATTCGCGCCGTCCTTACCCCTGGGAAGATAAAATGGGCACAGTCGCCTGCATGGCAGCACGGCAGCACGGCGCTCTCCTGAGACAACTTGGAGATACGGTTGTTATTATGCCTCCATTGTCCATTAGCTCTTCAGAGCTTACAGATCTTCTGCATGCGGTGGAGTCGGCCATCAGGGAAACAACACAAGCATCATCAGGTCTGCCATCCGGGAGTGTACTTTCCTAGAGACAGAATTTCGCTAAGGCTGCTTTGGTCCTGTCACGATGCAGTAGTAGGCACCAACCTGTTTCCCACCTTCGGTCTGGAAAAATGGTGCAAGTTCATATGAGCCACGCTGAAGCGATACAGACATCTGAACGCTTGGGCTATCCTTGGCAACTTCTACTTTTGACTTGACGTCACCATTGATTCGCAAACCCGCTGATACAACAGGTATTGCCTCACCAGGTGTTTCACGAAACGCTTTACTTGCTCCCGGTACGGCAGCACCAGCTGGAAGGCTACTCACCAGAGGCTTGTTGGCTTCCGTCGGCCAGCGCCTCAATTCAAAAGTGTATGTACCAGGCTTCATAACTTTCACCGCCCAGAAGCTTCCAGAGGCAGCCTGACTCACATCTTCTCCTGTTTGTTTTTTCCGTCCTGCATTGTTTTTGCTGTATCCCATCGCTGCACGGACCATGTGCTGATTCCAGGGAGGAGTACCACCAATCCAATCATGACATGTCAGCGTGACTCGTGGGGCTTCCTGTGCACCCAAATAGATCTCAGTCGTTTGCAGAAAAGTAGGCTCCAACTCGGCCCACCAACTATCATAGAAAGCCTTCATCTTTTTCACCTGCTGCGGGTGATCAGCGGCTATATCGTTCTTCTGACCGGGATCTTTCTTGATCTCAAAAAGCTGTTCTCCGTTGATAAGCCTCCACTGCTGTGACATGACTGCCGTCTTTCTCCATTTGATCGGATCGCGAATCCTCTGAGAATCTGTTACGAGCATGCGATCTCCAACAGCCGGCTCTTTTTTTGGGTCAAGAAGTGTTTCGATCGAAACGCCATCCCACTGCAGAGACTGAGGCTTCTTTCCTCCCGCAAGACCAACAACTGTTGGCACGACATCAACGGCATGACAAAGAATGTCACACTGGTGCTTCGTATTCCAACCGACTGCTGGCCAATGTGCGATAAATGGAACGCGATGCCCACCATCATATTCACTGCCTTTTTTTCCACGCATACCGGCATTGAAAACTTCATTCCCTGTGGCTGTGCCATTATCAGTCGTAAAAATAAAAAGTGTGTTGTCAGAAACACCTAACTCCTTCAAATACTGTCGAGTTGATCCAACATTGTCATCGATGTTTGTGATCATTCCAAAGAACGCTGCGATCTTTGCGCTCTGGCCCGAATACATGTCGAGATATTTTTGAGGACAGTGAAGGGGACCGTGTGGAGCATTTGTGCTGATGTAGGCAAAGAAGGGCTTTCCTGACTCAACCTGTTCTTTCATAAACTTCTTGGCCTGCCTAAAAAACACATCCGTGCAGAATCCCTCTGCTGGAACTATCTCGCCATTATGAAAATATGAGCCGCCAAAGTAGGCATTGTCCCACACATCTGGAGTCTGCCCGACCCCACCACCACCGTGTCGATACACCTCATCGAACCCACGGTCCTCAGGACGATATGGGAAATTATCACCAAGATGCCACTTCCCAAACATTCCGGTACTGTAACCATTATCTTTAAGCAATTGGCCAAGAGTGACCTCGTTCGCCCGGAGCATTGAGCGACCGTTAATGGTGTGCCAGACTCCAGTCCGATCAGTCCAGTGCCCTGTCATCAGTGCTGCACGGGTCGGGGAGCACGTTGGCGCGACGTGATAGTCGGTCAGGCTTGTTGATTCCGCCGCAAGTGCATCAATATTCGGTGTTTGAATTATTGGATTACCGGTGTGCCCAAGGTCGCCATACCCCTGATCATCAGCAATGACGATCACAACATTCGGTTTGGGTTCATTGGCAAAGACAAATGAAACCAGGTTAACGCAAATACACAAAAGGGAAGTTAAACGAAACATATATATGATGCCTGCAGAGTATAAAAATACATGATAACGTGAGATATCATAGTAACTGATCAATGCTTATACTGCACGCAATACATTTTATCACTTTTTTGTATTAGTATCCTGAGCAACACCAACCTTTAATGACATTCACACTTTCCGAATAATCTATGTCGGAAAAAGCTAAACCCTGTGCTTTTAACCACACAGGTAACCGTATTCAGAAAACCAATACGAAAATTCATTATCGGAATGAAAACATTATTTTGTCACTACTGCCCGCTATGTGGAAACCTTAACGCTGGCCCACGCACACCTAATACTTTCTGCTCATCTTGCCTTCAATCCACCTACATTCAATGTCCAGAATGCAACGAACCTTTGCTGGGTAAGCAGTTCCGTTGCCCCCACTGTTTAAAACAGATTTCCTGGCTTAATAAAAAGCCGCTGTCAATCTCTCGGAAAGGCTTAAAACACAAAGCCGACTACAGCATCCAATCGCTTGAACCTAAATTTGCGAAGAAGCTTGCTGCTGATAACAAGAAGCAAAACGAGCCTGTTCTTGTTGTGAGAAAATTATCTCACCTTGGCGGGGACGTATTGTCTGAACTATCGGCTTTTAATGGTGAATTACACCTTCCAGACGTAATGACGTTGCAAGATATCGGGGCTAGTGTGACCTTCCGGCCTGACCTAACGTTTCTGCACCTAGACGGCTTACAAAATATTTTCCCCGAACGCCATGCAGCTTTTCTAAATATTGCCGCACCACTATCACTCTGTGGCCTTCGTATGATTTCCCCAGAACTTGCTGCTGTAATCCAGAAACGGAGATTTCCAACTATTCTCAACGGCATATCTCATCTAGATCAAACGTCTGCCCAACTGCTCGCGACCACCCCTGGAAAACTTCGACTTGATAATTTATCTGTTGAGGACTGCCCTATTGAATTACAGGGCCGGTTTTTTACCGAAGAATTAAGAAAGTTTTCTGATGCATTAGTTGAAGTCTCTCCAACCCTAGCCAGAAGCATGAGAGAAAACCTATCGAAAGAAAAACTTTCTTTGAATGGTGTCAAGCGACTCTCTGCTACTAGTGCAAATGAACTTATCGGGGATCATAACTTACACCTCGACGGTTTAACTGAACTCAATCAAGAAGTAGCTGAGGAATTAGGCCGCCACAAGGGATCTCTTATGCTTGACGGCATAGCTACTACAAACGCTGAAATATTTCAGTCACTTACAAAGCATCCCAAAAGACTCTCTCTCCGCAGCCTAAAATCACTACCATTCGATGGTCTTAGGAACTTAGAGAACAGGAGCAACGTAACATTGCGACTTTTTTCCCTCAAAAAACTCACCGCAAAAAAATCACAACAACTTGCTCGCCTCCCGATACATATTGAACTTGATTCTGGTGCAGCGCTTTCAATTGAAACGGTTGAAATACTTAAAGATGGGGATGCCAGATTTACTATCAAAAATCCTGAATCAATCGACCCAGCAGTGATTCAGAGAATAGCAGATGTCGATGTGAAAAATATCTTCATTGACACAACGACAGAGTTGCAGCGGAAGATTTCATATCAGAAACAAAAGCTAATTAAAAATCTAACTATAAAACTCGACTTACAAAAAACATTCAGCATGCATGACCTTGAGGCCGTTAATACCTTTCCTGATCGCCTCAAAATCATTTTCAAGGAAACAGTTCCAGTCGATTTAGAAACAGCATCTTTAGTATCCCAATGTAATGCAGATTTTGTTTTCCTAAATACTGAACGCCTTACCAATCGTGTTTTATCCAAATTATTAATACATAGAAATTCGATTGTTCTCTGTGCCTTTGAAACGAATACGCAACAATGCGGAATAATCTCTAAGGAAAAGAAAGTGGGATCCTTACAAATCCCCCTGTACCTTAACACCGATTTAACTCCTGACCAAATCAACATATTGAGAGCAAACAAAAGAATTCAACTTGACTAATCACAGATGGAAACATTGGTGGATAACTAACACCGCAACTACCAACGGCCTTCCAAAAATAAATTGACAACACTTCAACTCTCTGTGATCTAATTCCCCAAGAAAGCCTGCTCCCCGAGCAAATTCTCATGAGCCTTTATGTCTTTGGACACCGAAACCCTGACACCGATGCCATCTGTTCTGCAATCGCCTACGCCGACCTCCTCCGCCAAACAGGCCAACCCGATGCACTTGCTGCCTGCTGTGGCCCACCGAACAAGCGTACAGAATATGTCCTCAAGACGGCTGGTACTGCTCCTCCAAAGATAATCATGGATATTCGCCCTGAGACAGAGGACATCTGTCGCAAGGAAACCGTCACTGCCTCTTTTGGCGATGCGTTCTTCGAAGCGTATCGACGAATGCAAGAATGGGATCTACGAGCAATCCCTGTTGTCGACAAAGATAATCGGGTCGTCGGTGTCCTGTCAGTTCTCGATCTGATGGAGCTCCTTTTCCGTGATGAGGGTGATCCAATTAAATCTCGAACTGTCACCACGAATCTTAAAAAAATTACAGAATCTCTCGGCGGTTCTTTCCAGCACGAAGTTGACCCCGAACGTAGTGATGAGCTTCTTGTCATGGTCGGAGCCATGAGCTCCGATGGCTTCACTGAAAGAATGCAACAATTTGATAAAGACCGCGTCCTTGTTGTCTGCGGCGACAGACCAACGATACAACTACCAGCCATTGAGCAAGGTGTTCGTGGACTTGTGATAACTGGGGGGTTTGATCTTAGCTCTGGACTCATCGAACTCGCGAGGGCTCGGGGTGTCTCGGTTCTGCTGAGTCCTTTTGACACTGTCAACACAACGACCCGAATACGCTCCTCTCAGTTTATTGACCCTGCCGTAAATCGTCAGGTCGTCACCCTGCCGGCGAAGATGCGGGTATCGGAGGCACGTGCGATTGTCGAACGTTCAAAACAACCTGTCTTTCCAGTTGTCGGAGACGATCAACTCCTTGCCGGCATCTCTTTTAAATCTGATGTCATCAACCCACCTCGCCCTCGAATTGTTTTGGTCGATCATAACGAACTGACACAGGCAGTCGCAGGGATCGAAGAGGCTGATATTCTTGAGGTCCTTGATCATCACCGACTTGGAGGTGGCCTGAAATCATCGCAACCAATTCGTTTTGTGAACGAACCGGTTGGTTCGACCTGCACACTCGTTGCCCGACACTATCGAGATGCAGGAATCGAACCGGAAGAGTCAATTGCACTGTGCATGGCATCTGGAATCATCTCCGACACCCTTTTCCTCCAGAGCCCTACCACCACCACTGTTGACCGGACGATGCTCGAATGGCTGAGGCAGCGATGTCCTGTTGACCTTGATGATTTTGCACGGACATTTTTTGAAATTGGCTCAGCACTCCGCACGAGCACTCCCGATGGAGTTGTGCAAGAGGACTGCAAGGAATTTTCGGAGCGAGACATTAGATTTTCGATTTCTCAAATCGAAGAAACGGGCTTCGATCTCTTTTGGGAAAGAAAAGATGAACTCCGAGTCGCGCTGGTCGCCTATGCCGAACAACACAAACTCGACTTCTCGGCACTTCTAATAACTGACGTTGTAAGCAACGGGTCACTTCTTCTGCTGTCACGAGAGACTGAAGCCTGGGAGGAAATTAATTACCCGAGAATCGACCCAGGACTCTACGCGCTAAAAAATGTAGTCAGCCGTAAAAAGCAACTACTCCCCTTGGTAACACAGCTTATTCAAAGTGCGGTTCTCTAACGCAAAGGCCTCGCCGTCCCATCACTGAGCAACCGACTTACTTCCTTCAGCTGACCCACCGATTGGAGCACCCTCTGGAAGCGGACGACAAGCAGCAGAAACGCCAATGCGATGCAACTCCTCACGGACAGCACGATACTCTTCAAAGCTGTCTGGATAACACCACAGCGTCACCGTTGTTGCTGGTGTCACACCAGCAAGAATGCTTCGGAACCGTGATTGACGTGCGAGTGCCTCATCTAATGTCTCGCCTATGTCATACCGAGATGGTTTTACAACCCACTCACGACTACGAACATACACCTGACCGGCACTCCGGTTAATCTGCACTTCTATTACATAATCAAGCGCGAAGTCTTGAATTGGACCAACTGTTTCAATTCGTGCTTCCATCGATGCCAGGGAACTGCCGCTTGTTCGCTGTGTTCGTGTTTTTGCCCGATCGAACAATTCAGTCAGCGGAATATATGAAATACGTCCAGCCGCAAGACGGAAATGCAATTCGTCACCTGTTACTGTCCGACCAACTGGTGTCGGATACGCAAGGAGTTCCTTGGTCGATTGTGGGGCATGGGAAATGCCTTCAGCCTCGAGATTGCACTGCTCTATTTCGTTCCTGATTCGCTGACTCTCAGCGGCCATCTCGACCCGCCTGGCCTTCTCCTCATCAACCTTCTGTTTTTGGTCCTCAACATCTCGCCTCGCTCCAGAGACCGCAGTCGCAAGATGAATTCTCGCATTTCCTGCGTCCGCGACGGTGGCAGCGAGCTGTCCGCCTTGCTCATCAAGTTCGTGGAGTTCGCTTTCGGACGCTACGACGGCATCCTCCAGACGCACAACTTCCATCATCAACGTTTTGAGATCGGGACTACTGGCCTCTTTGGGCTTAAACGAGATGCTCTGAACACGAGCGCCGATGACCATAACAAGAATAATAAGAATTCCAACAATATTGGTTACGATGTCAAGAAATGAATCCTGACTCCCTGCATCGGTCCGGCTTACACGCTGTCTCATCATAACCCCACCTCCGGGCTGCTGGCTGCTGTCTCAAGAGCTGCTGTTCGGCGAAGACGACGCTTCTTTGGCTGGGCAGGAGGGAGCCGTCTGACGGCGTCGGAGTCCTGCTTTTGTCTCGTTTCAATACCGCTGTTTGCAAGAAGAACCTGGACGTCTTCACGCCGTCCACCACCGTCCTCGGTTTCCGTAAGAACTAACTCGGGCTTCCAGTAGAGGCGATCTCCCGCGAGGCCCCAACTGTCAACCCGCCTCCGAATAGCAAGAACAAGAGAGTCAATGGATTGGTCTGTTGATCCCGTGAATGGAATTCGATACACAACACGCCTGCCGGCATCGTCAAACAGCCGTAGCTCATCAGCAGCACACTCAATCTGAATTGGCCGGGTGAGTGGAATGTATCGCTGCGATGTCGCAAAACTTGCCCAGTCGCTTCCTCGGGACCCTGCCAGTGATCCGCCTGCACTGCTCTGCTGTCCAGACGCCCCGTTTGCCATTTCAGATGACGCTGCATCTGTTCCGACCTGCATACCAATAGGCATTGGCATGCTACCAGCAGCTGAACTCGGAGAACTGCCGCTGCTGCCACCTGCAGCACCTCCGGCAAGACCCTCGCTTTGCGAAGAGGACGAGGAAGACACCGCAGAAGCGGCTCCACCTTCACCGGACTCTGGACCCTGTTGATTCCCTGAACCATCTAGTTCAGTCCCGCTAAGAGACCCGTTGGCTACACCCTTTGACTGGCCACCCGTGGCCCCATCTGATGAACCATGTCCATCAGAAAACCCGGCAGTTGATGACGCCAGTTCACTGCCTGAACCATTTCCAAAGTGTGATTGGCCTGCCTGATGTCCACCACCTGCACCTCTTTGCTGCAATTCACGAGCGTTACCAGTGAGACTGCCCGCCTCTGAGGCTGCACCCCGACCGTATCCAATCCCTGACGTACTGCGACCGCTCCCGAGTTGACTGCCACCAGCAGACTCACCAGCGTTCAACGGACGGCCAACAAGATCGGCCGACAGAGACTGTTGACCTGTTGTTCCGTCGCCTCCCCGACCTTGGAGATCATGTCCTCCACGCGACACAGTACCTTGCTTCTGTTGCTTTGACCAATCCCACTGAGACTGGTCACCTAAAACGGATGGACCGCCAACAGCAACCGCGCCACCGCGAACCGACGACGCTCTGTATTGCTGTGTTACTGGTTTCTTACGTCGTACCGCAGATCGAGTCTGTGCCAACCATTGCAGTCGTTCACGAGCCTCATTAATTGCCTGCAGTTCAACATCACGTAGGGCGAGGTCTTTTTCAGGGAAAGCAAGTCGCCAATCTTCCTCAATAAGTTGATACCCAAAGTCACTGCCCCAGGATGCAATGGCGTCTCTCGCTGCATAGTAGGCCATCACACCAGATGGTCGCACGAGCAACAGCGGGTACGGCCGCAAGCCGGGATCATCTGCTGAAACGGACTGTCGTGCAAGATACTCTCGCGCTGCGCGCAGACCGCTCGCTAACGGGTTGCCGGGGCCTGCTGGACCTTCAAAGTCTTCTGGATTCAGTCGAATACCTTCTGGCTGCAAGAACACTCCATCCAAACTACACTCAATAAAAAGAGGACGACGATGTGTCCCTGACGATCCTTCGTATGGAATAACTGCATACGCCGGCGGATTCGAGTCCCTTTCCTGTCTTGCTTCGTCAAGACTTTCACGGGCCGTGGCCAACTCTGCCTCAAGTTCACGCAATTCATCAGCTGTTATCGCTGCAACTGCTTTCCTATCGAGAAGATCTTCTCGCAGTTTCTGCAAATCCTTCAGCTCTGCCGCCAATGTTCTTGAGTTATCTTCAATACCGGCTAATTGCAGTCTTAGTTTCTCAAGTTCATCATTTGTCTTTGATCGCATGTCCTTCAGTTGGTCAAGCCGCCATAAAAGACTATCCACTCTTCCTTGCAACTCTGCCTCCATCTGCATCGCCTGTTCGGCAGCCACGATCTCATCCTGCTGACCGATTGAGTGGCCAAACAGGACTAACAAGACAAGCAATGCACCCATCGTGCACAACAGAACTGCTAGAAAAGGAAAAAGCGAGATAGCGATTCCTTCTCGTGTACGTGATCTTCTCATGCAACCTTCTCAACGGGAGAACTGTTTTCAGCCAGAACACTCGGCTTACCACTTGAAACCCCTGGGCTACGCGCTGCCAACAATTGCGTCGCCGCTGAGAGTGAAATAATCGCCTCTTCAAACCGGCCACTTGCTGTGACAGCATTCAGATTGCTCTCGAGCTTCTGCTCCATCGCAACGATATCACTCAACATTGAGATTACCTTCTCGAGTGCCACTGCCTGATCTGCAACCGCTTTCTGCTGCTTATCAAACGCGATAGCTGCATCAGCCATCGTCTGGCCTGCAAGCTCCCAGCGACCATCTCGCTCGTGAGCTAGCTGCCGGTGTGCCTCGACGAGCGACTCCCTCCAGGCGTCCAGAGTATCTCCCAACGAGTCCGACAGCGTGTCTCGCAGGCGATCACTCAGACCACCAAATACATTTTCAAGACTATTTGAAGCAACGTTCTGTAGTTCTTGCCATGACTGTGTCTGCGCCTCAATAAGTTGAGCCGAACTTCTCCCCACAGCGTCTCCCAGCCTCGCAACAGCCAAAGCTGATCCGTCTGCAATGCCTTCGGTTTGAAAACGACCCGCTAGTGAATCCCACGCTTGCTCGTCAACCTGATCGAGTAATGTTTGCTCCATTCGCTCGATAACAAACTGGGTGAACATTAAAACCATCGATAGTGCCAACGCAGTCGCGGTTGTATCAAATGCAGTTCCCAACCCAGCCACAACGCCTGATATATTCTCAAGTTCCGTTGGTGACAGATTGGCGATTGCCACAGTGATACCAATGACCGTTCCGAGAAAACCCATGATCGGTATCGCCCAGACAATGAACCGAACAAGACCATAACTGGCGTGGGCACGAGCCCCGTCCACGTCGGCAAGATACTTGAGATGATCTTCGAGATCATCGGCCTTTCCAGTGCGCGTAACGAAGTCGAGGCCATCGCGAAGTCTTTTTGAAAGGTAGCCCTGCTCACCAGCCACATTCTCTAGGAGGTGCCGCTGCAATCCCTGTGCCTCAGAAGGATGCTGGCCACCTGACATTGCCAGGGGTAGCGAACAGTTTGCCAGGCTATTCTTCTGGCGTACTGTACTCAACAGTTTCATCGCCAGACTACTTAGACCAACACAGAACAGACCAACCTCAATGTACTCAACCCAGTGCCCAGCGAGATACCGAACGACATATTCATCACGAATAAGTCCCCGCTGAATGAGCGAAAAAAAGCAAAAGGCCAAACCAGTGCCCCACAACAGGGGCGATCGAAGTAAAAGTTTCGACATCTTGGACAGGATCGACACTGGGCACCTCCGTGAACGGAATTGTTCGATGATATCTACCTTGCACGAAACGCAGAATTACTCCCTTTATCGGAAGTTCTTGCCTGCATGATGAAACCGAAATAGTCAGCACAACCGCTTTCCTCTGCCTGGGCGACAGCAAGTAGAGAGTCAGGGATGTCTAGGAAAGACAGGAAATCGCGGAATGGCTTTCTGAAGGCCGACTCGGCAAGCTGGATTTCGGTCTGTTTTGCAAGGTGTCTGCCCTGCCATACTTGTTAATCCAAAAGGAGTTACGGCGGCCTCTCTGTGACCCTTTGCCCTTGCCTCAAAGACGTTCTCAAACTCATGACATAAGACAGGCTGTAGAAATTCAGGCACACCCGGAACCGCAACTATGAAATCCCCAAAACACCATCATTACATCTTTATTGGACTGGCATTCACTGTGTGGTGCTTTTCCACGTCCACAACTCTGGCCGAAGACATGAAGGGCCTATTTGTTTCGACGTCACCGATCGATTCCGGTAGACAAATGCTCCTTGTTATAGACCCGGAACGACAAGTACTCGCCGTGTATCACATTGAAACTATCAGTGGCCAAGTTTCACTTCTGAGCACCCGCGCACTTGGATACGATCTCCAACTTGAAGATTTCAACGCCGAAGACCCAAAACCGGCTGCGATCAAGAAAATGTTACGCATTGACTCAGCCCCTAAGCCCCCAAGTAATACAATCGAGATAATCCCTCCCGCGACTCAACGAGCAAAGTGACGTGGCCTCAATTCCCAGTCTTTTACGGCTCACTCTTTCTCGCGATGCACTCGTAATGCTCCTAAATCACGCTTGGAACGTTCATTATGCAGTTGTACCGGTGGCGATGAATGCGCCGACTGGATCGAGCAGATCTGGCTGCGTAGACTTTTATACAGGGGATGACCGAGTTTGATGAAGGGTCGGAGTTGGGTTTTTGAGCAAGTGAGGCAGGCTGATTTATGGCTGGTGGGTTTTTGAACATTGCTGAAGCGGCAGCGCATCTGAATATTTCAGAAGATGCGGTGAAACAACTTGTTGACCAGCGGAAGCTTTTTTCACTAAGGGACACATCTGGCCTCAAATTCAAACATGAAGAACTCGACCGTTATCTCGAAGATCAAAAAGACATCGGTGAGACAGATGCGACGACACTGAAAACACCAGAGAGCGACATTTCACTGGATGGATTGGAACTCGATATTTCTGACGATGAGTCTTCGTCTCAAGAAAAAGATTCGCTACAAACAGATGCGGATGCACCTCCAAACGTTCTTGAAGAAAAGCCTGGATCCGAAATTGGAATCGGAGACCTTGAACTCGACTCTGGTCTTTCACTCGCCGACAGCCAAAGTATTGATGATGGAGCAATTGAAGCAACTGGTATTCTACCGACTCAAGAGGCAGAAGCATCGTTACTGATCGGCGGTGACCTCGATGGAGCAGATGTTGATGTTCCAGCCACACTGCTTGGAACGAATGAAGAAATATTACAGGCACAAGCAGGAAACGCTTCACCTCAGGATCAGGACATTGAAAAATCTGAGAACGTGGTAATCGACGAAGAAATTGAGGTCAGTGGTATCGACGTTGATTTAAGTGATGTTGGACTCGCAGATTCTGTTGGAACGGAAGAACCCGCACAGAGCCTTGTCCTTGGCGATTCCCTTGCTGGTGACATTGAAAGCATCGTTGCCAGTGATATTTTTGTCGATGAAGGTTTCGCATCAGCCGTTTTTGAAACGGATGAATCAGGGAGCCTTGTTGTCCAAGGTAGCGGATCTTTGGACTTGAGCGATACAAGTGGCATTATTGAAGATAACAACGAAGTTGGCAGCGCTATCTCAGATGTCAAAATGGAAGGAGGCCTCTCACTTGAAGACGGTAAAATTCAGGCTTGGGACGTCGATTTGGGAGAATTCCTCAATGATGTTGAGGATGACCCTGATGCTGCTACCATGCTTGGCATTGCCAATGATTTTGATCTTGATGCAGAGGGCTCCTCAACGGATGACCCCAGTCAATCAGCCGACCTGGCTTCATCTCAGGCGGGTGACTCGATGTTCGATAAATCAGCCGGACCAGGTGACTCAAGCTTTTTTGGTGAGGAGGTCGGGCAGGATGCAAACCAACTCACAGCAGGTTCGGATATGCTCTCGAGTTCGTTTGGCATCATACACGACGATGCCAAATTCAATGGTTGGCAGGTCACAGGTTTAATCTGCTGTGCGATGCTGCTGCTCATCGGCGGACTTCTGACTTTTGATCTCGTCAGAACTATAGGAAGCTCGGCTGACACCTCATTGTCGAATCCTCTCGTTGGCAGCCTGTCACAGCTTTTCGGATGGCAGCAGTAAGACAGGCGTGAATTCCCGTTGTCTAAAGAATGTATTGCCATCCTGTCGGCGTGAATTGCTGGATGGTCATCGTGTCACCGGACATCGTAATTGACACGGCCCCGCGGTCTGGAGATAGTTCGCCTGCCGTTCTCAACACTGCCCGTAAGCCATTCCATCCTTGATAAAATTCCCTGCAAACGAAATCCCAGTCACGGCCGCCAGACCCACTTACAATGACAACGTTCGGGTGCACCTCTGATGCAATTTCTCGTGGCAGCCCCGTTTTACTACCATGATGGGGTGCAATGAGAATGTCACAGAAGGGCAAGCCAGAACATAGAAGTGCACGTAAGGAGTCACCTTCGATATCTCCGGTTAATAACGCTCTTTTTGATTCAATCGTGACGTCAAGCACAATACTATTTTCATTGTCACTGACCTCGCTTGCTCTAGAACCCCGCTGTGGATGCAACACCCGTGCGACACATGATTGACCAACAGAAATAACATCTCCGCTCAGCACCGTCCGCACCGGGACCTCATACTTAACAAGGAGCTTGCGAATCTCAGCAACAGAACGAGATGAACTCGCAAGAAATTGTGGTGAAAGGATTACCTGCTTCACGCAAAACTCTTCAAGCAGGCCCGGCACACCATTAAAATGATCTGTATCAGCGTGAGAGATGACAAGAAAGTCAATCGTATGAATTCGCTCACTGAACAGTGTTGCTCTGAGTGACCGTAGAGCAGTTCCCGACGCACCAAGCCTTCCCGCATCATAAACAAGGCAGCGTCCTTCTCGGGATTTCAATACTATTCCACAGCCGTGGCCCATTGCTGCGATGGTCATTCGACTCTCTTTAACAGCCGGTTCCGGCATCCACTGCAGCCCTATCCCCAACACGCCAAAGCAGAACAGAAAAATTCCTAAAAGGCCTATTTTGAGACTGTACGCCGACCGGCCGAATTCTTCCTGCAGGCCTCCACAACGACGTCTCTGTGACTTCTGCACCGCTTTCGAGCGGTCACACAGGTGCAAGAGAAGCAGCGTGACTAAAACGTACCAGATCACAACCCACCACGTGGGTAACGCATGAACACGCAATGTACTTCCAGTAAAACTTTCTACCCAGGTGACGATCCGAGTAAGGCTTTCAATCAAGAATCCCGCGAGCACACCCAATGGTGCACATACCGCAACAGGTAGTCCTACGGTTACAAGACAGGCAAACCCAGCGGCCATAACCAAGGGGAGAAGGGGCCCAATGAGTATATTTGTCCCGACAGCAACTGGAACAAATCGGTGGAACTCAGAAGCCACCAGCGGGACAGATACAACCCATACCGAGAAACTTAAAAGAACACCACAACAAAGACCACGAGACAAGCGATGCACCGTATTTCTAAAAAAACTGCGATTCTTTTCAATTAATCTTTGAGTCGGATCTCGTGCTGGTTGTTTTCGAAACCACGCCCCAACGGTTATCAGAACTGCAGTCGCAAGAAAAGAAAGTTGTGTCCCAGCAGCAAGAACCGAAACAGGATGCCACACAAGTACAATTGCACCCACGACTGCTAGTGCGTGAATCGCGACGAACCGCCTCTTCATCCAAACTCCAGCACATGCGACCCAGAGAAGCAACGTTGCACGTACCACAGGAAGGGCAGCACCAGTAAGGCCCGCATAGATCGAGATCGCACACGCAACAATGAGCCAGGTTGTTCGGAAAGGACACCCAAAGAAGCGGAGTACAGAAAAAATAGCAGTCGCTACGAGCCCGACATGCAGGCCCGAGATTGCAAGGATATGAATACATCCTGTATCTGCGAACGTACGAATCATCTGTTCGGGCATGGCGCGTCGTAGACCAAGAAGTAATGAGTCAGCAATCGGCTGGCTCTGAATCGGTACAATCGCATGAAGTCGGTTGCGACATAGCTGCCGCAGCCAATCGATATAGCGAGCTGCAGAGAGTGTGACGCTATCGGAAAGTACAACAATCGACGACCAACCACGTACCCGGATGATCGTCAACAATCTGCTTACCCGTGAAGACTGACGAAAGTCAAACTCGCCCGAATTATCAGGCGTTGACGGCCTCATTGCTCGTCCGTAGACGCGAACATGAGTTCCAATTGAAAGCGACTGGATCGTACCATCAACAAAAACACGTGCCCGCCCCGAGACGGGCACCCAATGCCGGGAATTCCGAGCAGAACTCAACTCAAGGACCCAGACTGACGTCTCTCTCAGTCTGCCGGTGTCAAGAACTCCTTGTGCGTTCCTCATTCGTTCCGGAGCTGCTACCACACTGCCCTCGACTAAGATTGGCTGTGCAGACTCTGTCAGACTCCAAGCTAATTCATCCCGTGGAAATAACCTTGCGCAGCACCAAGCCCAGCAACACATGCCGAACGCCATACCAACCAAAAGAGCCCACCATGCTAGGCGACGTATGGCCACCGTTTGGCTTCTCACCCGTAACAGCTGCGATGACAGAGCAACCAATCCTCCAGCTACAGAAAAAAGTATTACGACCCACAACGCACCAAACCATTGGCACCTACTTATGAGGGTTCCACCAGCAGCACCGAGTCCCAGAAAAATGACCACCGACACCATCAATGGAACTGAGGGAATAAGTAGTCTGAGAATGGCAGCACTTTTTTCGTAGCAGAAAGCCTGACTTTTCCAAATAAAACCAAACACATCCTGTACCGTTGCAAATGCAAAAATGCGATGTCTTTACACGCGCAGCAAGACGCTCCTGCCGTTGCCTACAAAAGGAAGCGAGAGCGGGCACATCGAGGGGCAGAATGCTTATAACGCTCGAGCCTGTACGATTCGAGCAAGTCCTGCAGCATCCTTCAATGTTGGTTCGCCGACCAATTCGGACGCATCAGAGATGATTTTTTCTGCTACCGAAACGGTTGAGGGGCCTACTTCAATAAATATCCACCCACCGGGCGTTAAGCTGCCTGATGCCTGCTGCACCAGTCGTTGTACTATTTCACATCCTGTCACGCCCCCCACCAAAGCCTCTCGAGGTTCGTAGAGCCGAACGTCGTCAGGCAGGCCGTCAAACTCATCTTCACGGATATATGGTGGATTACTCACAATCAAATCCCACGACCCAGCCAGATCAGGATGGTCAAGCACGTCCGAACGGATAAGACGTATTCGTCCATCGAGAGCGTGCTTGCTCACATTAGCGGACGCGACATCGAGAGCTGCTTGTGAGACATCTGTGGCTGTAACGCTGGCGTCCTTCATATGGGTGGCCAGTGCAACCGCAAGTGCACCCGAGCCTGTGCCAACATCAAGCACACGCATGCCAGCTTTACCGGAAAACTCCTGCTTCCAAACATCAAGTGCTCGAACCACAAGCCCCTCTGTTTCCGGCCTCGGAATTAACGTTGCTGGCGTCACCTTCAGTGACATTG
>WLWF01001217.1_pt1 | contig 22177 bp, 34 predicted proteins | sample 6718331 | NCBI WGS metagenome assembly WLWF01 (sample SAMN12718692, study PRJNA515312) | sponge metagenome | isolation source: marine sponge | host: Mycale hentscheli | place: New Zealand: South Island, Marlborough, Capsize Point | collected 2003-05-01
TAAATAAAATCGTAATCCATTGCACAGCGACTCCTGAGGGAAGGGAGCATGACGTAGCTGATATAACTAGATGGCACAAGGCTAGAGGATTCAATACAATAGGATACCATTTCCTCATACATATTGATGGAAAAATAGAAACAGGCCGAAGCATAAAGAAGCCAGGCGCTCACACATCAGGGCAGAATCAGGGTTCTATAGGGATCGCATACGTGGGAGGCATGACAAAAGACATGAGCAAGGCTAAAGATACACGAACAACAGCGCAAAAAGATTCTTTAATAAAACTAATGATTGAATTGATTTATAAATACAATGCAGATATGCAGATTTTTGGACACAGAGACTTCTCGCCTAAAGCCTGCCCATCATTCAATGCAAAGCTAGAGTATGCGAATTTATAGTCTTATTTGCGTTTTAACGTTGTTTAGCTGTTCAGCGAACTATCACTATAGGAAGGCTCTTAAAAAGGGCTTAGAACCGCTTATTTCAAGCGATACGATTAGAATAGCAACTATTGACAGCATTCCTATTGTAATTCATGACACGATAGTTTATGAAAAATACTTTTCTAGCAAGGACACAATAGTACACTACGAAAACGTTTTTGTGCCAAAGACAAGGTTAGAAACACGAATAGAATACAAGATACACAGAGATACTGTAAGGCTAGAGACAAGAGTCGAAGTACAGAGAGCTAAAGCGCAGAAGCAACCGAATTATTTTTGGTTAATTATCGGAGTTTGTGCGCTAGGCTTTTTGATGTATATGGCAGGAAGGGTTGTAAATAAATTCTTATGAATAAAAGATATAGGTTAACGCAAGATGAACAGCAATTAATATTCCAATACAGAGGCGTTAAGGCAGCAGCTGAGCAGGCAGGAGTTGATGTTGAAAGCGTAAAACATGGATGGCTGAAAACAAAAGATGCTAGCCTATTCTTTAAAAACCCATTACATAAAGACGAATCACATAAACAGCTAGAGGAGCTTAGTAAACAGCTTATAAAAGATTTAAAACAATTTGCGCCTGTATATCCTGAGATAAAAAGAAAGCTAGGCAAAAAGGAGCATTTGTTGGTCCTGGATCCTGCAGATATTCATATAGGCAAACTTGCAGATTCATTTGAAACAGGCGAAACATATAACAATCAAATAGCTGTAAAGAGGGTTAAGGAGGGCGTACAAGGCATTCTAAACAAAGCGCAAGGTTTTCCTATTGACAAGATTTTATTTATAGGCGGTAATGATATTCTTCACATAGATACTCCTAAACAAACAACGACAAGCGGCACAAATCAGGACACAACAGGAATGTGGTACAGTAATTTCCTAATAGCTAAACAGCTTTACGTTGATGTATTGCTTGAATTGATTGCTGTTGCAGATGTGCATTTTACTTTTAACCCTAGTAATCACGATTACCAAAGCGGCTTTTTTTTGGCAGACCTTATACAAACCTATTTCCAAAACAATAAAAATATTACATTTGATTGCTCTATAGCTCATCGTAAAGGCTACAGATACGGAAACAATCTTATTGGCACAACTCATGGCGATGGAGCTAAGCAAGCAGACCTTCCGCTGCTAATGGCTCAAGAATTTCCTATTGAATGGAGCAAAACAAAACACAGATACATTTACACGCATCATATACATCACAAATCGTCAAAAGACTACGCAGGAATCACAGTCGAATCCATGAGATCTCCATCAGCGACTGACTCATGGCATCACAGAAAAGGATTTCAACACGCTCCTCAGGCGGTTGAAGGCTTTATACACCATTATAAAAACGGTCAAATAGCTAGGCTTACGCATCTTTTTTAGATAAAATTGTTAATTTCTTCAATAAATTGTTCATAACTCAAATAAATGTTTTATATTTGTAAGACAAATTATTTATTTAACACTATAAAGATGAACAGAACAGAAAAACTTAAGCTTTTATTAGAGATTGAAGAGGCAAGATTTAGCTTTTATCAAAAAGCAAATGAGGCAGAATGGTCAAATCACTTTGGCCCAGGATTAGAATTTGAATCTATACGCAACAAAAACACGCACAACATGGAAATATGGCAAATGTGCATTGACAGATTAAACCAAAGATTTACTAAACAACTAGAAACACTTAAATAATGAAGGATACAATACTTGGCGCTTTATGCGTATGCAGCTTAATAGTTATATTTTATTACACACTTTTAATTTTTGGATAATGAGCAAGAAAATAGAAATAAGAAAAAGATTACATGATATTAATACATTCATGTCAACAGCAGACAATGAAACATTCCTCTGCGGAAAAGATGAATACGGTAAAGATTTTACTTTAACCTTTAACACAATAGAACTGCTTGAGTGGTTAGATACTGATTATATGAAGCAGCAGGCTAAGAAATACATCAAAAGCTTATGATAGAAATAGAATACCAAGACGATGACAGCGTTATATTTTACGTTGGAGCGGTTGCTTATCAGGTAGCCATAGAAACAGAGATAGGATCCGAGCAGTATCCTGTAAGCTTTAATTCAATGAATGATGAGATAACTTGGGCAGAATCAGATACGATTTACTATACCGTTCTGCCTGATACATTGCTACAAGATGGAAAAGAATACTCAGATACGAATATTTGTAATAAATTAGAAAAACTTTTAAATGATGAATGATCCTTTTAAACTAGAATTTTGGGATAACTTTAACGACTCCCTATATTTTGATTACTTAATGCAACAAACAATGCTAAAAACCTACAGAATAACGTACAAGACATATAAAGGAAGCGACACAAGCGCTCCTGTAAGCTATGCTATAAAATATGTCAAAGGATATAATAAACAGGATGCAAAGGCTGCATTCAACTTGTGGAAGGAATTAATAATAAAAATTGAACAATGCGATTAATAGAGGCTATTTATTGCGCAGTTATAACTTGGATATATAATGAGAAAGACTAAAATAACTAAAACTCAACATTTTGTTGTTTATGATACTACTCAAAATGATTTGCTTGCTGAGTTAGTAGTTAGCTATTTTGATTTAGACCAAAAGAACAGAGAGCAAATATTACAAGATGAAAAACAATACTTTGTGCTATGGTGGTCTGATAATCAAAAAAGCTTTTATAAATACAAATCTATAACAGCATTAGCAGAATTGCTTAAATGTCATCATGCTACAGTAATTCATCACATGAGAACAAGGCAAGGAACTTTAAATTATCTAGAAAATGTAAAAGACATTTCTGATTTTATAAAAGGAAACAGATAATTTTATTAAATTTGCACAAGTTGGTAGGACAATCGAATTTTTATAGTGTTACGTTAGTAAGTGTCTCCTACCCACCGAAAGCGTAGCACTTTTTTTTTAACTTAAAATATGGCAGACAACAAGAAAAGCTTTTTACTCTACTGCGATTTAATTCATACCGTTAAGAAGCTAACGGATGAGCAGGCAGGAAAGCTATTTAAACATACCCTGGAATATGTTAACGACAAGGATCCTGTAACCGATGACATTATAACAGATTTATGTTTTGAACCTATCAGGCAGAGCTTAAAAAGAGATTTAAAGAAATACGAGAAAATCAGGCAAAAGAAAAGCGAGGCAGGTAAAAAAGGAATGGCCAAAAGATGGGGAAAAGATAACACAGATAACAAGTGTTATAAACCGATAACAAAAATAACCGATAGTGTTAGTGTTAGTGTAAGTGATAAAGATATATATAAGAGCTTCGCTCATTTGTCTATTTCTGTAGAGCAATTTAATAAGCTGAATAAAGATTATTCCCAGGATCAAATTAACTCAGTTTTAGAAGCAATAGAAAACTTTAAACAAAACACTAAATACAAATCCTTATATTTAACTGCAAAGAATTGGCTAAAAAAAGAACCAAAGCTAGATGAAGATAAATTAACACTAAAAGCAAAGAGGTTAGGATATGCTTAAAAAAGGACAACAATTAAAATACCTGCTAGACTATAGAGATGGCAAAATAAAGCAAGGTTTACAGCTAGATTGCGAGCTAGATAAAAACATAGTATTTAAACCTAAGCAGCTCAATATAATTTTAGGACATGACAACGTAGGAAAATCGTACTTTATATTTTGGTACTTTTTAACTCTAGCGCTAAAGCATGATTTAAAATTTTGTTTATGGGCAGGGGAAAATAGCTACGGTCAAATCCTAAGAGACATGATACAAATGTACACAGATACGCCTTATAATAGATTAAGCCATCAACAAATAACAAGCGCCTCTACGTTCCTGGAACAATATTTTGATTTTGTAGACAACAGCAAACTATACAAACCTGCGGAGCTGCTAGAGATATTTAGGCAATCAGATGCAGATGCCTGCCTTATCGATCCTTATACAGGCTTAGACAGAAAAATGGGATACGAAGGAAACTACGAGTTTTTAAATATGGCTAGGCAATTTGTAAATGAAACAGGCAAGACTATTTACATAAATACGCACCCAACGTCTGAGAGCGGAAGGGGAGGCAATATATTTCAGAAAGGGCATATGTGGGAAGGGCATTTGCGCCCACCAATGGCAGCGCACATTGAAGGAGGTAAGAGCTTTCTAAATCGTTGTGATGACTTCCTAGTAATTCATAGGCTAGTAAAACACGAATCAATGAAATATATAACTTTGATTTCAGTTGATAAGATAAAAGATACAGATACAGGAGGGCAACAAACCCTGCTAGACGATTATATCTTTTGTGAATTTAACAGCGGATTAGGTTTTACTATTGCAGGAGTTAACCCATTAAAAAACATACGATGACAACAGTTAATAGTATATCAGGAGGTAAAACATCTAGCTACATTGCAAAGGAATATCCTGCAGATTTTAATATATTTAGCCTTGTTAGAACAAATGATTTTAGTTGCATGTTTCCTGATGCCAGGATAAGACAACAGGTATCTGATAGGATAGGTAAGGAGTTTATAGGTACTTTAGAAGAAGATGCTATTATATACACTATGCTAGACCTAGAGCAGTATATAGGTTCTGAGATAACTTGGATTAGCGCAGATACTTTTGATGATGTTATAATGAATAAAAACGGTAAGCAATTTTTGCCTAATAAGGTTCAAAGAATTTGTACGGTAAAGATGAAAGTCGAACCTATTGCTCAATGGTGTTATGAAAATACTGAATTGCCTGTAGAAATGAGAATAGGATTTAGAGCAAATGAACAAAGAAGAGCTAAAAACATGATCGAACGCATGGAGAAAGGCGTTGAAAAGTTTAAGTTTAAGGTAGGAGAAAAGAATGGGCGTAATAAATGGAAAACATTGCCTTACAGAATTTGCGAATTTCCGCTTATTAAAGACGGAATATTTAAGGATAACATTGAGGAATATTGGAAGGATAAGCCTGTAAGATTTGCATACATGAACAACTGCGTAGGATGCTTTCATAGACCTGAGCTTTTGCTGAAACACATGAGTAACAAACAACCAAAGAAATTTGAATGGTTTGCTAAAAAAGAAAGGGAGGCTAATGCTTCAACATGGAAAACAGGAATAACATACGATAAAATTAAAAGCTATAAATCTCAACATTCGCTTTTTGACGATGACTTTAACGATTGCGATAGCGGTTACTGCGGATTATAAAACAACACTATGAACTCACTAGAAATATTAAAGGCCAAGATAAACTTAAAAACTACTTTAATAAAGTTTAAGTCAAGTTTAGAAGAACTGCGAGAAAAACACGAACACAGAACAGATTTGATTGAATCAATGCAGGAGAGCGCTAATGACATAGAGCATTTTCATTCCGTTTTTATGCAGTTTGAGGATGAATATTATTTAGAATGTAAAGCTAATATGCGACATCAAATAATAATAGCTGAACAAAAACACGAAATAGACAAGCTTAACAAGTTAGTAGAAAATTTAAAAGAAGGATTATGAAATGTCCACAATGCGGAGAGCCTTTAAAATGGCAAGAACAACACGATTACGAAGACTTTAATTTAGAAGGCGAAGGCATAATAAACGTACACTTTTGCACTAACATAGATTGTAACGTAGAAGAAGTTTACATATTTCAAAAAGACGAATGAAAGTTTTAGAATTACACGCAGGTAGTAGATCGATAGGAAAAGTTGCGGAAACTTTAGGGATGCAAGTTTTTAGCGTTGATTGGACTGCATACGAAAACATTGATTTAATAGCAGACATAGAACATCTAAAAAAAAAGGATATTCCTTTTATTCCTGATATTATTTGGTCATCGCCTGACTGCACAACTTATTCAATAGCTGCAATAAGCCACCATAGATACGAACATACTTTACTTGCAAAAAGTGACTACGCCAATAAATGCGACAGATTAAACAACAATATGATTAGATTAATACAAGAGTATTTAGAAATCAATCCAAGCTTAAAATATTTTATTGAAAATCCAAGAGGCGCATATAGAAAAATGCCTTTTATTAATTTCAGCGATCGCGCAACGGTTTGGTATTGTAGGTATGGCGACAGTAGAGCGAAACCAACTGACATATTTACGAATCATTTAAACACGATATTTAATCTTAAAGGTTGGAGGCCAAGACCAATGTGCTTTAATGGAAATCAAAACTGTCATCACGAAGTTGCACCACGTGGTTCAAAAACAGGAACGCAAGGAAAAAAAGGAAGCTACGAAAGAAGTAAAATACCTAAAGAACTTTGTTTTGAAATATTAAAAAGTTGCATAGATGCCACGTTGTAAAAACTGTAAAGATAAATTTGAAGCTAAACATTTTAATCAAAAATATTGCTTTAAACCTGAATGCGTCAAAGCGTGGGTAGAAACTGCAAAGCAAAAGAATTGGAAAAAACAAAAAAAGGAATTAAAAAAAAAGTTAGAAACTGTACAGAGCTTAACTAAAAAAGCGCAAACCTATTTCAATGCTTACATCAGAGCAAGAGATAAGCATAAAACCTGCGTAAGTTGCGATAAGCCTTTAGGATCTAAATTTGACGCAGGACATTACTACTCCGCAGGAGGTTTCGGCAGCGTTAGATTCAATGAGCTTAACGTTCATGGGCAATGCGTTTATTGTAATCAGCATCTCCACGCTAACCTTCTTAATTATCAGATAGGAATAGAGCAAAGAATAGGAGGCGAGGCGCTTATAGAATTGCATTCCCAGGCGCATCAGGTTAGGAAATATACAAGGGAGGAATTAAGGGATATAATAGAAATTTACAAGAGAAAAATTAAAGAAATCAATTAATTTTTGTTATATTTGTAATACATATTTAAAATACACACTATGAAAAAATCAATTATTGAGAGATTGGCAACAATCCAAAAGGAGTTAAAAGCTCCAAAGAATCAGTTTAACAAGTTTGGTAATTACAAGTACAGGTCCTGTGAGGATATAATGGAGGCAGTAAAGCCTTTATTGAATGGCCTAGTATTGAATCTTACAGATGAGGTTAAGGAAGCAGCAGGCTATATGTATGTAGAGGCTACTGCAATGATAACAGATGGCGATAAAATGCAAGCTGTAAAAGCTCAGGCAGGAATTGATCCTACTCGCAAAGGAATGGATATTGCTCAGAGTTTTGGAAGCAGCAGCTCGTATGCTCGCAAGTATGCTTTAAACGGTTTGTTTCTTATTGACGACACCAAAGACGCAGATACTACAAATACGCATGATAAGAAGGCAGCGCCTAAAAAGAAAAAGCTTACAGAGGCTAGATTTAAAGATGCTATAAAAGCATTGCAGGATGGCAAAGTAGAAAAGGAAGCAATTACAAGTAAGTTTGAATTAAACACAGCGCAAGCTAAAGCCTTAGAGTTATGCTAAAAATCAGATGTTCTTCCATTGGCAAGATAATGACCAATTCACGAAGTAAAACAGAAACGCTAAGCAAGACTACTAAAACCTATTTACAGCAGTTAGCCTTAGAAGAGGTTTATGGAATACGCAAAGAGTTTTCTAGCAGATACACAGACAAGGGCAACCAAGTGGAGCGCTATGGCATTGATTTATGTCAGGATGTTTTGGAGCTAGGTTTGCTTTATAAAAACGATGATCATTTTAAAAATGATTATTTAACAGGTACGCCTGATGTAAACACAGATAAAACTCTGCTAGATATAAAGAGCAGCTACGATGGCACTACTTTTCCATGGTTTGCTGAGGATATACCAAACAAAGACTATTTTTATCAGTTGCAGGGCTACATGGCATTGACAGGCAAGCGTAAAAGCTTGCTTTGTTATTGCTTACTTAATACTCCTGAGCAGATAGTTGAGGATGAGATACGCAGAGCGCATTGGCAAAATCATTTGATTGATGAAAGCGAAGAGCTAAGGGCAGAGGTTGAGGCAAAGCATAACTTTGACCATATACCTGCAAAAAAACGAATCAAAGTATTTGAAGTAAGATACGATAAGGATGTAATAAAAGCCATCTATGAGCGCATAGAGGAATGCAGAGAATACTATGATAAACTAATCAAAGAACTATGGGCAGAGGAAAGCTTGGAGACGAAGGCAAAGTAAAAACTATCAGCGTAAGGCTTAACTTACAAGACAAATGGGATTTAGTAAAAGTTGCTAGGTTCCAGGGCGTAACAACATCAGAACTGATGCGCCAAATAATAAACGAATATCTAGACAAGCAAACGCATGGCAGTTAGATTTGAAAGCAGCAAGGATATAGAAAGGGAAAAAAAGGTAATGGAGCTTATTGCAAAAGGTCAAGATTATAAAAAGCTAGGCGATTATGATTTAGATTATTTGATAACAGGCAAGGCATACATAGAAATAAAAAACTACAACAATCCAAGCTCAAAGTATTCAAATTTTATTGTATCAATTATTAAGCTTACAAAGATGCAAAAGGCAGATAGAATTTTGCCTACATATTACTTCCTAAACTTTACAGATGAGCTGTACTATATTAGATGTATAGATATACAGGGCAATGTAAAGTATGGTGGAAGGAAAAAAAGAGAAGGATCCACAAATGACCAAGAGTTACTTGTATGGATGCCAAAAGAACAATTTAAAACCTATAAATAAAATGGAACAGAAAAACAACAGCGGAGCAATCTTTAAAAACGATTACAAAAAAACGGAACAGCATCCTGATTACAAAGGCAAGGCAATGGTAGACGGTCAAATGAAAGACATGGCCATGTGGCTAAACGAATCTAAAAGCGGAACTAAATATTTCAGCGTTAAATTCTCAGAACCTTATCAAGAAGCAGAAGCTCCAAAGCAAAGCATACCGCAGGATATGCCTGCAAGCGATTTACCTTTTTAAGTTAGGTGTGTTCAAATCGGAGAGCGTTCAGAAATGGGCGCTTTTTTTATGCACAACTTTCTGTTGATAAATCCGTCTTACAACTATTAGAAATAAATCACTACATTTGTTTAGATACTAATCATGAGATGGCTTTCAAAAGTTGCTGAATTGCATGACGACTACATTAGGATAGTCCAAAGCTTAGGCGAGGAGTTTTACGCTGAGGATATAGTGCAGGAGATGTATATAAGGCTAACCAAATATTACAAGCCTTTTAAGATTGTAAACGAAGAGGGCAAAATAAACAAGAGCTACATCTATTTAGTATTAAGAGCGATTGTCTGCGATTTGCGAGCAGAGAAAAAGAAGCTGCAAAAAGTACCTTTAGAATACATTGATAAGATGGGAGTAAATTACGAGTACATATCAAAAGGCGAAGCAGAGTTCAATCTAGAACTCAGAATGCGAAAAGAAATGAATACATGGGAATGGTTTGACGAGCTGCTGTTTAAAGTTTATAGAGACTCAGGAATGAGTATGCGGCAGATAGCTGCAGAAACAGGAATCAGCACAAAGACAATATTCTACTCTATAAAGAAATCAAAAGAGAAACTAAAGGAAAACATTGCAGAAGATTACGAAGACTATATAAACGGAGACTACGAATGGCTATAAACAAAAAAGACGTTGAGGCAGAGATTAAGCGCCTAGAATCAAAAATAACAGGCGATATGTATGAAGACATGGAGCTGATGCAACAGATTTACGAATTGAAGGTTATACTTAACCCTGCAATAGAAAACAATCCGGAGGAGGATGACGATTGCTTGTATTGCGGATCCTAAATAAAAACGAATGAAGAAACTAGACAAACGTACAAAGGAGTACAAAGAATGGAAAAAGCAGCAGAAGGCGGAAGGCTTAGGCGATATTGTAGAAAAGATAACAGAGGCTACAGGCATAAAGTCAGCAGTAAAATGGTTAGCAGGAGACGATTGCGGTTGTGAAGAGCGTAAGGAATTTTTAAATAAGATTTGGCGAAGAAATCCGAATTGCCTAGAGGAAAACGAATACACATGGCTAGGAGAATTTATGGCAGAGCATTGGGATAATGATACAGAACGATGGAACAAAGCAATAAACAACCATAACAAAGTAAAACTCATTAAGATGTACAACAGAGTATTCAAGGTAAAACAAGATACAGGAACAACTTGCGGAAGCTGTATAAGAGATATTGCTGACAGAATGAAAAGAGTTTACGAGGCGTACTAATAAAACACGAATGAAAACAGAAAAGGTAAGCATATCACAAGTAAAGACAAACCCAAACAATCCTAGACTTATAAAGGATGACAAATTTAAGAAACTTGTAAGCTCAATAAAGGAGTTTCCTGAGATGCTAGAGATAAGACCAATAGTAGTTGATAATGATAACGTGGTCCTGGGAGGCAACATGAGATTAAGAGCTTGTAAAGAAGCAGGTTTAAAAGAAGTGCATATAATAAAAGCAGACCAACTTACAGAGAAGCAACAAAGAGAATTTATTATAAAAGACAATGTTGGTTTTGGTGAATGGGATTGGGATGACTTGGCTAATGAATGGGATATTGATGAGTTAGAAGATTGGGGTTTAGATTTGCCTGTTTTATTAAATGAAGATCCTGAAATAAAAGACATATCAGATACTATTGACAATTTATATAGAATAGAAATAATATGTAAAGACGAAGAACATCAAGAAAATACTTATAACAAATTAATAGAACAAGGACACGAATGCCGAATTTTGACATTATAAAAGAATCAAAACCAATTCAAACATTTAGAGTTGCTTCTGTAATTGGTAAATTTGATTTACAATCTGAAAACATTATAGAACATTTTAAAGGTAATATTGATATACCTAATGAATGGAGTATAGGTTTAATTGTAGGTAAAAGCGGAACAGGTAAAACTACCATAGCCAAACAATTATTTGAAAATGCTTATATTACTGCATATGATTATAGCGATCAAACTGTTTTGGATGATATGCCAAAAAAATGCAATGTAGAACAAATTACAAAAGCATTTAATTCTGTAGGCTTTTCAAGTCCGCCAAGTTGGTTAAAGTCTTATGCTGTTTTAAGTAATGGAGAAAAAATGCGAGTAGATTTGGCAAGAGCAATTTTAGAAGAAAATAATCTTTTTGTGTTTGATGAATTTACAAGTGTTGTGGATAGAAACGTGGCTCAAATAGGTTCTTTTGCAATGCAGAAAGCAATAAGAAAAACAAACAAACAATTTATAGCAGTTACTTGCCATTTTGACGTTAAAGATTGGTTAATGCCTGATTGGGTTTTTAATACTGATACACTGACCTTTCAAAATTTTGAAGGGCAAAAAAAAAATAGACCAAAAATTGAATTTAAAATATTCAAATACAGAGATAAATCAATTTGGAAAATGTTTGCTAAACATCACTATTTAAGTCACGTGCATAATAACGCTGCAAATGTATTTATAGCTACTGTTAATAATGAAATAGCAGGATTTATTAGTGTTTTACATTTACCTCATCCAAAAGCTAAAACAATTAAAAAAGTACATAGGTTAGTTATTTTACCTGATTATCAAGGAGCAGGTATAGGTTTAAAGCTTTTAAATGAAGTGGGAAAAATATATAAAAGCGAAAAATGGAGATTTACTATTGTTACATCTGCTCCAAGTTTAATATACGCTTTGAAAAAATCAAAAAATTGGTATTGCAAACATTTTGGAAGATTAAAAGCGAAAACAGGAATTTTACATGGCAACAACAATGGAAACAGTAATTCGAAACAAAGAATAACAGCATCTTTTGAATTAAAATAATATTATGGCTAACGAAGAAAACTTAATACCATACAAGAAAGGACAAAGCGGCAATCCTAAAGGTAGACCTGTAGGCAGCAAAAACCGCAGCACAATAGCAAAGAAATGGCTACAAGTAGAGCAAGACCTAAAGAATCCATTAACAGGCGAAAAGGAAAACATGAGCCAAGAGGATTTAATGACCTTAGCATTGATTAAAAGAGCTAGAGAAGGAGATACGCAAGCATATCAGAAACTGCTAGATTCAGCTTACGGAGCGCCAATACAACAAATAGAGCAGCATAATATAGAACAACCATTATTCCCTGATGTTACAGAGAACGACAGCGATAAATAAGATACTCGCTTTAAAAAAGCGAATTAAAATAATCCAGGGCGGCACATCTGCAGGTAAGACGTTTGGGATCCTGCCCATTCTCATAGACAAAGCAGCTAGACAATCAGGCTTAGAGATTAGCATAATAGCGGAGAGCATTCCACATTTAAGGAGGGGAGCATTAAGAGACTTTCTTAAAATAATGAAATGGACTAATAGATATTATGATGAGCGCTTTAATAAATCACATTTAAAATACGAATTTGCAAACGGTAGCTTTATAGAATTTTTTAGCGCTGACGATTCAAGCAAACTTAGAGGAGCAAGAAGAGACATTCTTTACATCAATGAGTGCAACAATGTAAATTTTGAGGCTTACAATGAACTCGCAATAAGAACAAAGCGAGAGGTGTTTTTAGATTTTAACCCTGCCAATGAGTTTTGGGTACATACCGAACTAAAAGACGAATCAGATGCTGATTTTATAATATTAACCTACAAGGATAATGAAGGCTTAGATGAGGGTATTGTACAGCAGATTGAAAAGAATCGCTTAAAAGCATCTACTAGCAGTTATTGGTCAAATTGGTGGAAGGTTTACGGACTCGGACAGCTCGGTCAATTACAAGGCGCAGTATATACCAACTATAAAATCATTGACAAGATTCCTCAGGATGCTAGATTGATAGGTTTAGGGCTTGATTTTGGCTATACAAACGATCCTAGCGCAATAATCGAAGTCTATAAACATAATGAAACACGAATCCTAAACGAAGTAAAATACCAAACAGGAATGCTTAACAGCGATATAGCAAAAGTATTACCGAAATCAATACCTGTTTACGCAGACTCAGCAGAACCCAAATCAATCCGAGATATACAACTCTACGGAATAACAATAAAAGGGGTAACAAAGGGCAGAGATTCTGTTAACTATGGAATTGATGTAATGCAGGCGCAAAATTATCTAGTTACATCTAGCAGCACAAACCTAATAAAAGAGCTAAGGTCTTACTGTTGGGATGTTGACAAAGCAGGCAAGCGCCTAAATAAACCCATTGATAACTTTAATCATGCCCTGGATGCAGTCCGCTACCATGAGATGGAAACTTTAGGAATGAACAGAAACTACGGAAGCTATAATATTCTGTAGTGTACAAAAATCACATAAATCAGTTATATAATTATGAAAGTAGATTTACTATTACCTACGAGCTTATCCGAAATACCATTATCTAGGTATCAGGATTTTATTGCTATGAAGGAAAAGAGTAACGATGAGGAGTTTATCGCTCAGAAAATGATACAGATATTTTGCGGTATAAAGCTTGGCGAGGTTGCTCAAATAAAAATGAAGGATCTCAACGAATTAATAAACCATTTTAGCAAAGTATTCAGCGAAAAGCCTCAGCTAATTAGACAGTTTAAAATTAAAAATATTGAGTTTGGATTCATTCCAAAACTAGATGACATAACGCTAGGGGAATACGTTGACTTAGAGAATTACTTAAAATCCTGGGAAACATATCACAAGGCTATGGCAGTAATGTATAGACCTATTACAAATACGCTAGGAAAAAAGTACGAGATAAAAGATTATGAACCTAATGAGGATATGCAGGAGCTGATGCGATTTGCTCCTTTAGATGTTTCAATAAGTGCCTCTGTTTTTTTTTGGAGTTTAGCAAAAGAATTGTACAGCAGTTTAGTCAACTATTTGGAGAAGGAAACGATGAAGATGACAGCTTCAACCAATACAGCGAAAGGCACCAATTCGCAAAGCATTGGGGATGGTATTCAAGCATCTATGCGCTCGCTAAAGGCGATTTTACCAAGTTTGACGAAGTTACAGAAACACGACTTACTCAATGTCTCACCTATCTCACGTTCGAAAAGCAAAAAAACGAAATTGAAGCAAGAGAATTTAAACAAAAAATGAAGCGATGAATTACTTTGATATTATAGACAAACTAAAAGAGCATTTCACAAATGATGCTTTGATAAATACCGTTACTCAGGGAGACATCTTTGACGTTGACCTAAATAAACAGACGATATTTCCTTTGGTCCATATCATTGTAAATACAGCAACATTTGAGGAGAATGTTATCCGCTACAATATTTCGATCCTGGCAATGGATATTACAGACATATCAAAGCAGGAAACAGTAAGCAAATTCGATGGCAATGATAACGAGCTTTACATACTTAATACTATGTTAGCTGTTCTTAACAGGTGTTATGATTTGTTAAGGAGAGGCGATTTATACAGCGATAAATTTCAAATAGATGGAAACCCAACTTGCGAACCATTTACAGAGCGCTTTGAGAATAAGCTTGCAGGTCACGTAATGACGCTAGACGTATTAATACCTAACGGAATGACAATCTGCTGATGGAATTAGAGAACGTACAAAAGGTTTTAGATGACTTTAGAGATAATGTTATCAAAGAGGCTAGGAAAGGAATGCCTAGAAGCTCAGGGGCGCTCGCTAAAAGCTTAAAATCTTATGTAAAAGAATCTAAGAACTCTATACAGATTAGTTTCACAATGGATAACTATGGATGGTTCCAGGATGAAGGAGTCAAGGGTAAGGATCCTAGCAAGGTTTCGCCTAATGCAAAAATAAGAGGGCAGCAAGCTCCAAACTCTCAGTACAAATTCGGAAGCGGAAGGTATAGAGGAACATGGGGCAGCTTTGTAAAGAGTTTAACAGCATGGGCAAAGCGTAAAAATGTTAGGCTCAGAGATGAAAAGGGCAGATTTAAGAAAGGCAGTTATAATACAATAGCTCATATAATAGCAGGAAACATTTATAACAGAGGTTTAAAACCATCGCTGTTTTTTACTAAGCCATATGAAAAGTATTTTAAAAGGCTGCCTGATGAATTAATAGAAAAATACGCCTTAGATATGGATGAATTACTAGAAACAATAACTAAAGAAAGCTTTAAACAATGATACCATCACGCTCACCTTATAATATTGAAATAGCAGAAGCAGGGCAAACAGGCTCAAAGCTAGAGCTGTTTATTTGGCAAACAGGCTCACAACCTGCATCTCCGCAATATACGCTAAGCAAGTTAATTCCTGCTACAAACAACATAAAGACGTATTATAATATCTCGCCATATGTAAACGAATATTACACCTTTACAAATTGGCCTAACCTATACAATACTTACGATGCGGATATTAGTACAGATTTCAAAGTAAACGTACTTTTTAAGAGATACAAAAGAGAAACCAACGGAGATTATACGCTAGTTGAAACGAGCGATATTAAGGAGTTTATGTATGGCTTAAACTATTACATGGAAACGCTGAATACATTTACAAGCACGCCATTTTTATCTGAGGGTACATATTTCTATAATCATGACAGCGCTGTTTCATCTGCTGTAATCACAAACATGGCAGGAAGCTTTGACATTGATTTAGCAGCTACGGATGCAATCAAATATACGAACCTATCTAGTGGAGCAACGCATACAGTAACAGCAACTGCAGAGGGCATTAAAACATTTAGCAGAGTTTATTTACCTTATATTGCAGATGGCAATAAAGTAGAGTATTTAGTAAGCGGAACGTCTGTAAGATGGACTGCATATTTTAGGCCTCAATGCGAGCCAAAGTATTCGCCTGTAGCTGTTGACTTTATAAATCGTTACGGAAGTTGGGCGCGTATCTTTTTCCAAAAAGCAAAAACACGAAACATAAACGTAAAGGCAGAAACATATAAAGTAAATCCAAGCACGTTGCCTTCCTATCCTAGCTCGGACGGTCAAGTAAGGGAATTTAATAAAAACGGTACAGAATCTATTAAGCTCAATACAGGATGGGTTAATGATTTATACGGAGAATATATACAAGAGCTATTACTATCTGAAAAGGTTATGCTATACGATCCTGAGCAACTAGATGGATTATTTACAGCAGTATATACACCTGTAAACGTTCAAACAAAAAGCCTATTGAAGCAGAGAGGCATAAATAAAGGAGTTATAAATTACGAGCTTACTTTTGATTTTGCTTACGATTTAATTCAAACGGTAGTGTAATGCGGATAGTACAGGTTTACATAGAAGGGCAGAGGCTAGATTTATTTAATGATGAAACTATCAGCGTAACATCTACGCAGCAGAACGTTCAAGATATAAGCAAAGTATTTACCGACTTCTCGCAGTCTTTTAGCGTTCCTGCGACTCCAAACAATAACCAAATATTCCAACACTTTTATCAGAATGATGTAAATAGCACTTTAGATTATAACATCAGGCGAGAGGGTAATATTGAGATTGATTTAACGCCATTCCGTAGAGGTAAAATAAGCCTAGAGAAATCAGAGGTAAAAAACAATAAAGCGTACAGCTATCAGATTACTTTTTATGGCGATGTCGTAAGCTTAAAAGACAAATTTGGTGAAGACTTCTTAAACGATTTAGACTATTTACAAAATTACAATTTTACGTATGACGCAACAAACGTAAAAGACAGAATAACAGACGGTGCAACAGATTACGATGCACGTTTTCCGTTAATTAGTACAGAACGTTCTTGGCAGTATGGTGGCGGTGGTTCTAATGACATTACAATAGATGACGGTGCTATTGCGTATAACGATTTATTTCCTTGCTTAAAGATTAGTAAAATATTTGAAGCAATAGAAAATAAATACACTATAGATTTTCAAGGCACTTTTTTAACAGATAAAAAATTTACAGAATGTTTTTTATGGTGTAGACCTGGCGACTTATTACCAAGCGAAATACCTGGTACAAATACACAAAATTTAGTCTTTGATACAATAGGTCAATTTTTAGAATATGAGTACATCGGCACAAGTGAAGGAGGACAAGGCAGTCACCAAGTTAATTTAACTATTCAGCCAAGCAATGACACTATACAATACACAGTTTTAGTTTACGATTTTGGTACACCTTTTACAACAATTACAGGAACAGGACAACAGACATTTCAAATTATAGATGAACCAGATGCGCCTGTAAGTTTAAGTAGAATATTTAGCTTTCAAGTATTTTCTGCTTTTCCTATGAATGTACAAGCAACCGTAGCAAAAAGCTTTACTTCTTTTGGTGAAAATCCATTTCCACCACCACAATTTATTGAAACAGTTTTAATTGATACTTATAGCACACCTTCTTACACGTTATTAGGTCAAGTAAATTTTAATAACATAATACCTAAAATGAAGGTGGAAGAATTCTTTGCTGGTATTTTAAAAGAATTTAACCTTACTTGCTATGCTTTAGAACAAGACGTTTACCAAATAGAACCGTTAAGTGATTGGTACGACAAAGGCGCAGTTGTAGACATCACCAAATACACGGACATAGAAAGCATAAATATAGATCGTGTTAAACTATTTAAAAGAATTGCTTTTGAATATGAAAAAAGCGAAAGCATAATTAACAAACAATTTTTTGCTTTATACAATCGTGAATACGGAAACTTACAAGCAGACTTTAATTATGACGGTGGCGAATATGTTATAAAAGTGCCTTTTGAAAATTTGCAGTTTAGCAAATTCAATAATACAAATTTACAAGTTGGATATGTATTAACGGAAAACTTGGAAAAATACGAAAACAAACCTATTTTAATTTACAACACAGGTAACTATTCAAATACTTTTAAGTTTTATAATGGCACTACTTATGAAACTATAAACGATTGTCAAATATTTGGACAAGACTTAAACGTTCAAAACACAGATTATAGTTTAAACTTTGGAAATGAAATAAGCACGTTTTTACTTACACCTATTACATACGGTCTTTATGGTACTTATTATTTTAATTATATAAGCAACCTGTTCAATTTAAAGAACAGAGAAACAAGCGTAAAAACATATTTGCCTATAAGCTTGCTTACAAATCTCAAGCTAAATGACAGGCTCGTAATCAGAGACAAGCGTTATACAATTAACGACATGAAGTCAAACCTTACAACAGGGCAAGTTGATTTCGTTTTATTGAATGATTTTACTGAGGTTATTGGAGAGGGCGGAGGCAAGCCGCCTGTACCTATTCAGCCATCGGACCAAGCGCAATGTATTGATGTTCGCATATTATTTCCTAATGGAGCAAATAACGCAACCATAACTACAACGGATCCTGGAGTAACAATAACGCCAAGCACATTATCAACAGATGGAACAGTAGAGGTTTGTATTCCTGCTAATACTGATACGATTGGTTTGATTGTAACTGAAGACGATACAGATAACATAAACTCAGAGGATTTCATCAGGCTAAGAACCGAAGAGGGCAATGTTCACATATATACTATTACAGTTACTTATGACTATCCTGATGGTACGCAGGTAGCTAATCAAATATTTATACAACAACAACCGTAATGCTAAAGCACATAATTGACATATTACAGATAGATGAATTCATAGAGGAAAGCTATAACATACAAATAGCAAAAGGATTATACGCAATGCCGAAAGGAATTAAGGAAACCTACAAGCAAAAGAAACGTGAGCAGGTTATAAAAAAACGAGTAAAAAAAATTCTTAAATAATGGCAACAAATAAGACAGTTACTGTAGAGGCAAAAACTAAAGGCTTTGACGAAGCAGAAAAAGAAATCCAGGATGTTGGTAAAGCAGCAAAGGTTGCTAATGATTCCGTAGAAGGCTTAAACAAAACCTTTGAACAAACATACGGAGAAATACAACCGCTTACTACAAGAATGGGCGAGGCTGAGGATCGTCTTTACGAACTCGCAGCGGCAGGAGACACTACAAGCAGAGAATACCAAGGACTTCTTGAAAAGGTTGGTAACTACCGTAAAGTACAAATAGAAACAGATTTAGCAGTAGACCAAGCGGCTAAAACTTTATCACAAAAATTAGGAACTGCATTAACAGGTGCAGCAAGTGGTTTTACTGCGGCAACAGGTGTAATTGGCTTAATGGGTACAGAAAGTAAAGAACTTGAAAAGCTACTTTTAAAAGTCAATGCTGCAATGGCGTTTCAACAAGGTGTTGAAGGCATACGAGAATACACAAAAAGCGTAGGTTTAGCAAGTAAGGTAACAAAAGTCTTCAATTTAATAGTAGCAGGCAATCCTCTTGCAATATTCTTAACAATTGTTACTTCAATAGTTGCGAGTGTTCTTGCGTTTACAGATGTTCTTGACCAAATTATACAATCCTTTAAAGATTTAGGTGATGCAATAGGTTTGACACATTTTGCAGAAAATGAACTTGCAGAAGAACGAAAGAAAAGAAACTTCGCACAAATGCAACGCCAAAAGGCAGAACAAACTTTACGTGATGCTGAAATTAAACAACTTGAAGCACTTGGTAAAAGCACAATAGCTTTAAGAAGACAACAAGTAGTGGCAAATATTGCAGCTATTAAACAACAAAAAGAATTTAACGATTTATTTTCTGAAGGACAAAACGCAATTAGACGTGCTTTAGGACAGGAAGAAATTAAAGTTAAACAAAGCGAAGCAAGTATAAGAAGACAGGCGCAAATAGTAGATTTAGAAACGCAACTTATTGAACTTGACAAAGAACAAGAAGCGGTAAACAAATCAAATTCAGAAAAAGCAGCAAAAAGACGCAAAGAAAAATTAGAAGACCTTGAAGAAGAAAGAAGGCTTACGCAAGAAATAATAGACCAAGAAATAGATGAAGAAATTGCCTTACAACAAACCTTCGATGATATACAACGTGAAAATGAAGACAGGTTAAGAACCGAACAACAAAACGAATTACTTTTAGTAGAAGAAAAGTACGATGCTTTAAAGGCTTCGGCTTTTGGAAATGCAGAAGCGTTAGAACAAATTGAAATAGCAAGGCTAAATGAACGCAATGATATAAATTTAAAATATGACCAAGAGGCTTACGATGCTAAAAAAGCTTTAGAGGACAAAGCGGCTGAAGATACAAAAAAACTCATAGAAGATGAAAGGCAAGCAAGATTTGAAGGAATACAAAAAGGTTTAGAATATGCGCAACAAGGCGCAGATGCTATTCAGCAATTAGGCGATTTAGTTTTTGCAAATAAAATGTCTAAACTTGAAGAAGGAAGTAAGGAAGAGGAAGAGTTTGCAAGAAAACAATTTAAATTTAACAAGGCTTTACAATTAAGTGGCGCAGTTATAGACGCTGCAAAAGCAATAAATTCCTCACTTGCGCAGTCACCTATTGCAATTGGCCCTGTACCAAACCCGGCCGGTATTGCTTCGCTTGCATTTGCTGCAACAACAGGTGCTTTGAATATTGCAAAAATTGCTTCTGCTAAATTTGAATCTACAAGTACAGACGTTGACACACCTTCACCAAACGTAGGAGGTGGCGCACCAAGTTTTAATGTTGTCGGAGACAGTAACGTAAATCAGCTCGCAGAATTACAGCAGCAGCCTGCTCAGGCCTATGTGGTCAGCGGAGAGGTTACAACAGCTCAGGCGCTAGATAGGAACAGAGTACAAAATGCAACACTTTAAACAAATTTAAGTTATATAGACATGAGAATAGTAGAGCTAATTATTGACGAGAATGACGAGGCTAGTGGCATTGATGCGATAAGCCTAGTTGAAACTCCTGCGATTGAAAGTAACTTCATTGCGCTAAATAAACACGAATTATTATTAAAGGAAATAGACAGCGAGAAACGCATCCTAATGGGGCCTGCGCTTATTCCTGACAAATCTATTTACAGACGTAATGATAACGGAGACGAATATTACATATATTTCAGCAAGGATACTGTAAGAAAGGCTAGCGAGTTATTCTTTAAAAAGTCAAACCATCAGAATGCTACTTACGAGCATGAGAAAAAGATTGACAACATGACTATTGTTGAATCTTGGATTGTTGAGGATCCTGCAAAAGATAAGACAGCTTTGTACGGAATGGATGTACCTGCAGGCACTTGGATGGTTAGCATGAAAGTAGATGACGAGAAAATATACAACGATGCAAAGGAGGGTACTATTAAAGGCTTTTCTATTGAGGGGTATTTTGCGGACAGATATGACCTAAAAAAAGATACTTACGAAAGCCTAGAGCGAGAGTATTTAGTTGAGGAATTAAAAGAGTTTTTAGATGTTACAGAATTAGAATCATTTAACGACTATCCTGATGCTGTAAGCAACAATGCAAAGCGAGGAATTGCCTTAAATGAAAAGGTAAATAATAAGTGCGCGACAAGGGTGGGGAAAATCAGAGCCAAGCAGCTAGCCAATAAAGAAAAAGTCAGCGAGGCAACCATAAAAAGAATGTACTCTTATTTATCTAGAGCAGAAGTATATTACGAAAAAGGAGATAAGGAAAGCTGCGGATATATTTCTTACTTATTATGGGGAGGTAAATCAGCAAAGAATTGGGCAGAATCTAAAATTAAGCAGTTTGAAAAGTAGCCAAACAGGAAGACTAGGAGGCAGGAAAGCTTGCCTATGTAAAAACGGAACATACGACGTAAAATGCTGCGATGGTTCAATTTGGGCGCAAGGCATTGGCAGAACGACTAGAGATGTATCTACTGCTTATAAATATAAAATAACGCATTGCTCTACAGGGCATCACCATAATGTACATATACATGGTACAGAGCTAACCGTAGGCAGCGTTTATTATTTTGATTTTGCTAATGCTCATCACAACGGATGCTATACTGTTACAGAAACATTATCAGGCTCAGGATTGCATATTGATTCAGTAGTCAATTACGTTGAT
>WLWF01001218.1_pt1 | contig 22078 bp, 20 predicted proteins | sample 6718331 | NCBI WGS metagenome assembly WLWF01 (sample SAMN12718692, study PRJNA515312) | sponge metagenome | isolation source: marine sponge | host: Mycale hentscheli | place: New Zealand: South Island, Marlborough, Capsize Point | collected 2003-05-01
GCTGGCGGAGATGAAGGCGGCCAAGACGCCTGAGACTTTCATTAAGAACAGGACGGCGCTCGACCTGAGTGATCGGACTGAGGATGAGGTAGCGGTGATCATTACGGAATGTCTCGATGTGATCGAGAACCGTGGTGCTGGCAACCGTGACCATTGGGTGAAGGTGGGTATGGCCATCCACTCGGTGTTGCCCAACGAGTTGGGTCTGACGCTGTGGTCTGGCTGGTCAGCCAAGGATGTGGAGTTTGCTGATGAATGGGAGCGGGGTAACCCCTGCGAGACCACTTGGAACAGCTTTAAGCCAGGTCGTATTGGGCTGGGTTCGCTGATCTACATGGCGGATCGGGTGGATCCCAAGCGCTCCAGGTTCACCAACAACAGCAAGCAGATTCTTGAGGCTGCTGAGTCTCGGGTGGTCACACTCAACCGTGACGTGGTGCTGCCGTTCGAAGAAGTCATCAAGCGGGGCATGGCGATCTACGAGCAAGACGATGTGGCTCGTATGAACTACGAGCTGCACTCGCTGGCGATGGAGGCGCGGTATCGGGATCAGTCTCAACTTGAAAAGCTGTTGCTGGACCACATCACGCAAATCAACCGGGAGGCTGACTGCACCATGGACAAGCGGGAGCGGAGCCGGCGTGATTTCCTAATTCCTGGCCTGCTGCCCTACGGCTATCTGCTGCTGATGTATGGCGATCCAGGGTGTGGCAAGTCGGCCACCGCGCTGGCGTTGATGAAGCATGTGGTCGATGGCATTCCGTTCCAGCTGAAGACCCAGCTGGTGCCAATCAAGCGTGGACCTGTCATCTATTTCAACGCCGACATGTCGTCGCTGGATTTTGAGGAGGAGTACGACCTGCACGAGATCAAGAACGGGCAGGACTTTCACTTCGTGCCGGACTTCAACCTCTATCGCCAGGCGCAATTTGTCAAAAAGATGAACAAGGTGAAGCCCTCGATGATTTGCATTGACAGCCTCAGCAGCTGTTCAGGTGCGAAGGCAGGGGATGAGAACAAGGCTGAGTTTGCGCAGCCGTTGTATTGGCTCAGCGCCAAGAACGGCGTTCTTTGGCCTGCCTGCAGCATTGTTGTGCTGCACCACGCTGCGAAAGCCACAGGGACCGCACGAGGCTCAACAGCTATTGCTGCTGCTGTGTCGGAGGTGTGGAACATCAGCCACCCGAAGAAGGACTCGGGGCTGACCAATGACCAGCGCGTCATCAACATCGGTAAGAGCCGCTTGAACCGCAGTGGTGAGTCGCTGCTGCAGACCCAGAACGATGACCTGACGGTTTCGTTGGTGGAGTCGAAGCGGGCTGAAGAGATGCAGACCCGTGCGGGGGCTGGTGCTGAGCGGATCATGAATCGGCTGCAAACCCGTGGGGATTGGATGTCGCGCCAGGATTTGAATTCGGATCAAGTGGTTGGCGGTTCCGTTAGCGCCATCAAGAAGACGCTCCAGCGATTGGAGAATCGTGGAGTTGTGGAGGTGATGGATAAGCCAGCGCCTCAAGGGAAACCGATCAAGCTCTACCGCGCTCTTAGATCTTCTCGCGGGGAGATTATTGAAGGGGGACAAGTCCCTTTAAACCCTGTCGACGACTCGAAAAAGAAAGGGGACACTAGTTCCTCAGAAGAGCAGTGTCCCCTTTCTAAATCGAGTGCTGGAGCGCCATCTGAGGACGTGGAGACGGTGTCCCCCAACCCCCGCGCGAGGACGGAGGATGAGACCAATGCGGCTATCGATCAGACCTTCTGGGACGATGATGTCGAAGAGGCAAAACGGCAGATTGCGGCAGCGGCTGAGGCCATGCGACAAGCGGAGCAGGATCAACCTGTTGTGGTTGATGTAGCCACAGTGCAGCCCATGGAGCGGATGGACGCAATCAAGGCGATGTGCGACACCGAAGGCTGTATTGACGTGAAAGCGGAGGATGTAGCCACAGTGCAGCCCATAGAGACTCAACAAAATCGAGATCGAAAGGCGTTTAAGACTGTTTTTGAGTTGTTCGGACAGCTTCGTCGTGATAACGTCGGTGACGTGATTGACATTGAGGGCGAGGACGTGTAGAAATACACGGCCTCATTCCTATAGGACTTTGTCAATCACACCCTCTTCTGACAGGACACATATAAGTCGAGTTGAACAACTAGCAGAACTTGTTGCTTTGCAGCAGCAGTTATCTGCGCAGTTTCAAGAAACACTCGGCCTTCAAGTCACAGAAGTGAGCGGCGAGTTGCGTGTTGTGCGGGAGGATCTTGCGCACACGCAACAAGCTCTTCAATCCATAGAAGATAGAACTTTGTTGCTTGAAGCAACTGTGGAAAACGGGCATTTTGCCCCAGTACACAAAGTTTTCAATTGGGTAGGTATTTCAACTACGGGTAAACAAGGCGGTGAAACAGGTTCACTATTAAGTGACATCTGCAGACATCAAAACTATCGTGATACGTTTGCAAGAAAGGAAGTAGCTCACTCTATTTATCCTACATGTGGATCATATACATACGAACTTTGGGCATGGTTTTTTGATACTATGGAGCGTAAAAGACCTGCTGTTATTAAAGATGTTGAAGCTGTCACATTTACGATGTGGCCTTCTTTAAAGAGAAGAATAAAAAATTACAAGGAAAAATATTGCGAGTAAACTATTTGCGTGTTTTTTCTTTGTGCTACAATACCCCAGTAGCTAAGCTACCTAGATACCAAAACACACTATGGAAACTTTCGAATTCGACAAAGACTTTCTCCAACGCGCCAAGGACATTAGTTTGGCGGACATGCTTGACTCTCCGTTTTGTCAGGCGTGGGTCATGTCCTGCATCAGTAATTGCGTGGTGAACTATGACAAGTTCCCCGAATGCGACGATCAGGATGACTTCCTGCACTACAAGCTCAATCGCGTACTGAATTGCGTACCACGGGAAGAACGCATGGAATTGTTCCAGCAGTGCCACAAAATGATTGCTGCGCGCAAGCAGCATGTGCAGCAGAAAAATCAACAGGAGACCGCAGCGTGAGAAAAGCAATCAAACTGAACCTGGAGGAGAGCGATATTGCTCTTCTCGACTTGCAAGCTAAAGAGAAGGGAGTCAGCCGTGCAGACTTGGTCAGAGATCGGCTCTTCGTTTCGGGCGCAGGCAGGCGCTACACGTCCCAGCAGTTGGCGGATCTTGTTAGTCGTGTTAATCGCCTATCCAACCTCCCTCGCGGTGAGGTGGAGCGGCTCGTCCACAAGGTATTTGTTGAGATTATGTCTGGGTCTCGGGAGGCAACCAACCTTGGTCTATAAGACTTGCAACCGTCTCTTGCTGGCCAAGGTACAGGGAGAAGAGCTGGTGGCAGATTTTGCGAAGCGCTTCCTTGTCTTCGCAATTCGCCACATCTCGGCGGAGGCGCTCCAGTTGGAAGAGACGACCGGTGGACAGCGCCATAATGAGAGCAGCAAGGGTGCTGAAGCGGCAATGGACGAAGCCGCCTTTGCCACTCTTTCTTATTACATGGTATCTGAGATGCCTGGGACGCTTGCGATCGTCAGGTATCACGCACGCGACGATTTTTCCACCGCGGTTGCTGAAGATACATTTTTCGACACACCTAACGACTTTTGCCGTTTACAGGATGATGTCGAGGATGCTCTTCTCACTGGGGTGGATGTTTGCGTGATGTCGAACCATCCGCCAGAGAATTTTGGAGAAATTGCCAAATATTTGCTGGACAACGAGGATGGCGACCAAGAAGTGTGATTTTGTGTTATTATTTTTATCTGGCTTAGCTGCCACAGCGCTCCGCTGATCAAGAGGGGATAGCTCGGAACACACCGGAAATGTTTACCGACAAGGGTTAAGCTCTCGCGACGGCGAGGGCTTTTCTCATGTAAAATGCTTGGAACGGCGAGGGTGCAACCTCCCGTTCCCGACCAACCACCGAGATTGGCTGATGAGTTATTTTAAGCCTTTACCTCCTTTGGAGGTGCTGAAAGACCGCTTTGTCTACGACCCAGAGACAGGAATCTTCTGTTCGAAATACTGTGACGGTGTCGTTGGTTGGGTAAGTAAAAAAGGATATGTAGTTTTGAGCTACGACTCCTACGGAGATTTGCGAGCTAACCGTGTTGCGTGGGTTTTTATCACAGGTAAAGACCCTGGGCAATTTATAGTTGACCACAGAGATAGAGACCGCTCAAATAACCGAGCTAGTAATTTGCGGCTTGCAACACAGGCGCAAAATGGCAGCAATAGAAAGCTTGGAAAGGGCTGGGTAAAGAGTGGCAACCTTTATCAAGCTGTGATCTACCACAGGGGTGTTCGACTTGCGCTGGGTTCTTACGAGACCCCTGAAGAGGCTCGGGAGGTCTACATAAACAAAGTTTTAGATCTTCGCGGCGAGTGGAGCCCCACGTAGCTATCTATGGTGTAGAGTATTGGGGTAACCAAGCCTTACCCATGGCCGTCAGAACAGACATCATTTACGACAAGACCGTTGATCACTGGTGCAGCCTCGGCTGGCTCCTTGATGACCAGGGCTGGCACGCTCCAGATGATTGGCAAGAATTTTGGGGCAACCCCAATGAAGATTTTTGGATTGGCGACGAGGAGTTTGCCAAGATTCGTAGTCAAGTTGACGGTATTTGAAGGCAGCGCGCAATCTATATGTCTAACTACAGCGTTCACTTTGGGATTGAACATCTCAAAAAATTGACCACTTGCACTTCTATTTGCTTTGACACAGAAACGCTCCAGCTCAAACCTGAATCCGGAAAACTTCGGCTACTACAGCTCGGATCCACTGCTCGAAAAATTATCGTCCTTATCGATTTATTCCACACCGACGAAGACGGTTTTGGTGAAATCGACAGGTTTTTCCAGGGGCCGGAAAGGTTTTGGCTGGCGCATAACGCAACGTTTGATCTCGGTTGGCTCGCGGTTTATGGCTGGCATCCGAAGGGTCAGGTGCGCGATTCGATGCTGGCTTCGAGGTTGCTGACCAACGGGATGTCGCAGGTCAAAAATGGCCTCGCGCATGTCGCTAAACGCATCCTCGGTGTAGATGTCGACAAGGAACAGCAGCGTTCCGACTGGAGCGGTGATCTCAGCCAAGAGCAGCTGGATTATGCAGCGAAAGATGTCGAATTGTTGTGTGAGATGGATCATCCGCTCCATCAGCAGATCGCTCAGGAAGGATTGGGTCGAGCCTACGGATTGGAGTGTCGGGCATTACCGGCACTGACGGCGATGGCGAACACCGGATTGCCGTGGGATCGCTCCAAGCTCATCGAAGTTGAAAAGGACTATGAAAAGGACATTGAAAACCTCGGAAGAGAGTTTCATCTTGAGCTTGATGAAGCACTTCCTGAAGGCGAAAAACTTCCGCGCGACTCCGATGGATCTTTTAATCTTCGGGCTCGTACTACTGGGTCTGTTCGTCTCGGGACGAAACAGTTCGCAGGTTTCAACATTGGGAGCCCTAAGCAGCTGCTGGAAAAGCTGACGCTGGTGTTGGGCGAGACGCCGCTTGACCCGAAAAAGCGAACACCTTCAGCAAGCCGACAAGCGTTGCGGGAGTACGCAGGCCACCACACTGTTATCCAGACGTATTTGGACTGGAAAAAGGCAGAAAAGCGTCGCCAGATGGTGGCATCTCTGTTGAAACACCAGGATGCCGATGGTCGGATACGCGCCAGCTATTGGCAGCTTGGTACGGAGACAGGTCGCATGTCTTGCAGCGATCCCAACCTTCAGCAATGCCCCAGAGATGAGCAGTTCCGCTCGTCTGTTATCGCTCCAGAAGGCTGGGTGTTGATTGATGCTGACTTCTCGCAGATGGAGCTGCGGTTGTTAGCAGCGGTGACGGACGATGTCGCGATGTCGCAGGCTTTTATCGACGGTAAAGACCTCCATACTGTTACCGCTGAAGCCCTTGGGTGTGACAGGCAAATCGCAAAAAGCGCTAACTTCGGGCTGGCTTACGGCGCGGGGGCAAAAGCGCTTCGGCAGTACGCAGCGGGAATGGGAGTCCAGCTGTCCCTCGAACGGGCAACGGAAGTCCGAGACGGGTGGCTTGGCACCTACACGGGCGTTAGGGCTTGGCATAAAAAGCTTTCGCGGCAAGCTGACAAGACTCAAGGAACTATGGCGTCAATTCGTGTGCCTGTCACCGAGATGCGGCGGTTCGTTCCAGGGGATATGAACCGGCTAACCGTCTTAGCTAACACTCCGATTCAGGCTGCAGGTGCGGCGATCCTTAAGTGCGCTGTTGGAACTTTGTGGAAACACCTGCAGGGTTCCGACGAAGCGATGCTTTGCGCTGCCGTGCACGACGAACTACTGTGCCAAGTGCGGGACGAGCCAGCGGTTGTGGAAAAGTGGAAAAACCTTGTGAAAAACGCGATGGAATCAGCTGAGGCGAAATGGCTTGGTGCGATTCCTGCGGTAGCTGACGTCAACGTCGGCGCTTCGTGGGCGGAAACGCATTAGTCACAAAACGTTACACTTAATAGGGGCGGCGCGTAAACTTTTCCTAAGTGCACTTTGTGTGGTTGTGAACATCACGCAAAGTGTGCTACAGCGCTTTTGGGGCTACGTGGACAAGCTAGGTCCAATCTCGGACTATTGCAATGACCGTTGTTGGCAATGGACTGGTACTACTAAACCCTCTGGCTATGGAAGGTTTAGTGTTAATGGTAAGTCTGTTTATTCTCATCGGTTTAGTCACTATCTGGCTACTGGTGAGCTGCCTGACGAAGTCCGTCATCTCTGCAGGAATCCTGGGTGCTGTCGACCTAATCATCTCATTGGAGGCGATAGCACTAGCAACCTCCTTGACCAACTAATCCACAGGCTCAAGGATTCGTTGTAAAATTTGGTTGCTCAGCGGGCTGGAACCCCTGAGCGTGGACAACCTCCCGTAAGGTCATCATGGCTAAGCATAAGCCCCTCCCTCCCTTAGAGGAACTGCGCTCACGGTTTGATTACGACCCAGAAACCGGGTTGATCCGTAACCGCAAAGGAAAAATTCTTGTTGGTACTGCTGCTGGTACCGGCTACAGACAGCTCTGCTACAAGAGCGCTCGGTACTACAGTCACCGTGTTGCGTACTTGTTGGGAACAGGTACCGATCCACGGGAGTTGTTTGTTGACCACATCAACGGCAAACGTTCAGACAATCGGTTGTCTAATTTGCGTCTCGCAAACGTACAGCAAAGTTTGGCTAACAGAGATGTCAAAGGTTTCAGTTATCACAAGGCTTCTGGCAAGTTCAGAAGTTATTTCAATGGTGAGGACCTCGGACTGTTTTTAACGTTTGAGGAGGCTCAGGCAGCCTATCGTATGAAGGCAGTTGAGTTGCGCGGCGAGTTCGCGCCCCAAGCATGGAGACAGGGTTCAGCGTGATGCGCCGGAATTCGGTGTGGATTCTGAAAATGCAAGGAACGGAGACGGAGGGTAAATTTGGCTCACTCCAGGCCGCAATGCAGTCTGCTTATTGGTTGACGGATGCCGCAATCGGGGAGACAAATCGCGATGCAGAGGCTGCTGGAGGTCTGTAGGTCCAGCAAAGCTTCGGACATTCAAAGGGCTGCACTGTTCCTTGAACGGGCGCAGGAAGTAAGAGGTGGGAACCGATCAAATAGAACAGTGTCCCGACGCAGGCAGGCCACCGCCTCAAAACGGAAGGCAGCGCAGCAGGATAATCCATTAAGCTGGTGAGTCCTGTAGTATTGAAGAAGCTATAGCACTACACATGGCGGGGCAGCACGGCTCACGGCGCTACTACCAGGTACTTCTGCAGCCGAACCGCGCCAAGCTGGTTGAGGAGCTTGCTGCTGAGAAGGGTATTCGGGCGACGGAACTGATTCGGCGGATGACCTACGACTGGCTGGAGCGGGAGCTTCCGGCGTCCCAGTACAAGCAGGCTTTGGCCGAAGACCAAGCCGTGTGGGCGCAGGCGGTGCGTAATCGTGTCGAGGGCAGAGCGAAAAGCAAAAAAGAATCTGAACAGCGAGCTGCTTGAACTTTACAAACGCTAACTAGGGTGCTACTTTAGACAGGTAAGCACAATTACTCATGGCCCGCTACAAACTTTTTAAGGAAGCAGGTGCTTTAAAACAGTACCTTGCGGCTTGTTACGAACCGCAACACGATGGCATTGTGTACACCACGTTGGCTGAGGACGCTTGCGAGTATGCCACGGTCGAAAAGGCTGCGCAGATCGCTCGCGAACTGACCAAACTTCACGGCGAACAGATCCAAATCGAGGTCAGTGAAGATGGCAATTGATGCCTTTACGCAGTATCTAAAGGAAGCCGCTCGGTTTCCTCTCTTAGATAAAAACCAGGAGATTCTCTTGGCGCGCCAGGTTCAGACCTGGTTACATGACCCGGAAGCCACGCCGCGACAGAAGAAAGCGGGACAGAGGGCCTATGAAAAACTTATCAAGTGCAACTTGAGGCTCGTAGTCTCTGTCGCCAAGCGCTTTTCCGGGCGCATCAAGCGGTCGGAGATGCTCGACATAGTACAAGAGGGCAACTGTGGCTTGGCACACGGTATTAAAAAGTTTGACCCAGAGAGAGGTTACGCACTCTCGACCTATGTTTACTGGTGGATTCGTCAAAGTGTTGCTCGTTATCTCAGCTGCAACGATCGCGTTATCCGCCTCCCGTCCCACGCGGTGGAGATGTTGGCGAAAGTTCGTGCGTGGTCTCCGACGTTCCAGGGGAGTCACGGCCGTTTGCCGACGCTTGAAGAATGCGCTGAGTATTGCAAGACCTCGCCCGAAAGGATGAGGCTCTACATGGACAACGCCCATGACAGTATCAGCTTGGACTCACGAGTCTCAGCCACGGGGAATGAATCGGCGCTGATTGATTTGGTGGCGGGTGAGTCGAATTTGATGGAGGATTTAGAGCTGGTGGTGAGATCTGATTTCATTGATCAGATGCTGGGATCGCTGGAACCTGTGGATCGCATTTTGGTGGTGGGGCATTTTGCGTTGGATGGTGGGGAGCCGATGACGCTTTTGGCTTTGGGGAAAGCTGTGGGGTTGTCGAGGGAGCGCGCCAGGCAGAGGTTGAATAAGGCGATACGGAGGATGCGGGTGTTGGCTGCTAAATGCAGTGCTATCTAGACTGAAACAAAGGAAAAGTTGGCATGGCACGCTTAGGTATTGACCAATGGACTAATTTCTGGAGGTACTACCAGGGCTTGCCGCACCAGCAGTTAGCGGTGGCGGAGTTGTGGAAGTTGATGCCGGCCTCTTTGTTGGAGGATGATGCTGATTGGGTAGAGCAGTACAGAAATATTGGTGCGGATGAGCAAGCCCCTGATGTGTTTGAGCAGTTCGTTAGTAAGCCTCAGCTCGCGGAGATCTGGGAGTGTGATGCCAGCTTGATTAGTAATGCGGAGATTGATGAGATGAACATGTGCTTGGCGCGGTATGACATCACGACGCCCCAGCGGATTAGGCATTTTCTGAGTCAGACGGCGCATGAGTCTGGCGGTGGGCGCTACAAGAAAGAATTGGCTAGTGGTGCGGCGTACGAGTTCAGGGAAGACCTTGGCAATGATGAGGTGGGTGACGGGCAAAAATACAAGGGGGCTGGATATCTGCAAATCACGGGTAAGTACAACTACTTACGGTTGAGTCAGTACTTGGACGATCCACGGGTGATGGAAGGCGTTGACTATGTAGCAGAAAACCTGCCGTTTACATCAGCAGGTTACTGGTGGGAAGACAACCGTATGAACGAGTTTATTGATAGTGGGGCTGATGTCGTAGCTGTAACCCGTCGCGTGAATGGTGGGACGAACGGGTTAGCCGATAGACAGCACTACTACGACATCTGCCTGCGTGTTATCTAGGCAGTTGCTGCAGCCTCCAACGCCTCGATGCGTTCCAGTGCTTCCTGCAAAGCCTTGGTTAGCAATGGGATTAGCTTCGTCTGGTCCACACCCTGGTAGACGGGTTGCGTTCCAGTAGCAGTCCAAGTCTTGGTACGCGTAACTGTTGTATAGGTAGCTTCTACTTCAGGAACTTCAGCAGTAAGCTCGTTGCCTTCTTCGTCATAGGTTGCTGCTACTGCAGCTACAGCAGGTGTTGCTTCTACTTCCTCTGTGTACTCAAGCTCTTCTGCTGATGGTTCAACGACTGCTGTTTCTAACTCTGTGCCGTCGTAATCAGCAAGGGTGCCGATTGCTTCGGTTGCGTCTTTAGTGCCAAAGACTCCTTCAGCAAAATGCTCTTGTAATTCGTGAGCAATAAAACCTGTGTGCGTATAACCTTCAAATCCAATAAGTTCAAAATTTACAGGTCGCAATTGTTTTACTGCAGTTGTTGCACTAGGCAAATCAACGATGTTAGTTTTTAATCTGTAGTCAGATGCTCCGGGTGAGATTAACGCGCCACCTGATATTCCAAATTGCCCAACAAGAGTGTTTCCACTGTTATAAAACCCGAGCAATTGACCGTCGTTCTGTCTTCCGACTTGCCAACCATCTGCACTTGTACCTAAGAATGCTAAAACCTGCCCTTCGTTTCGAATAGCCGCTCCATGTTTTTTGGATAGCCTTGGGTTGATTACTTGATCTGAGAAATCATTAGCGGCAAGACTTCCATCGGTTTTCTTTTGGCACAGCAGTGCAGTTCTATTTTTAACATATAGGGCAGAAAGTACGTCACCTTTAAAATAATTTGGTGCGGTGCCTCCGGCGTAGAAGGAATAAACACTACCATTCGGTGCGTCTGAATTATTAAGTGCGGTGTAATAACCAGTAACGGTAATTCCGCTAGTGTTATGAGTAGCAGTTGAGCGTGCAACATATGCATAAGCATTGCTACCGTAATCGGTATCAAGATTGCTATAAACTTGATTTAAGGTTGTACTTGACGTTCGCCCTGTTTGACCAGTAGTAATTCCAAGCCCAATAACATTACTATTTTTGTCAAGATTATTGATGCGCATACTGATGCCAGTTCCCGAATTAGCAGCAGAAGTTAATGTAATTCTATTTGAATCATTCAGAACGATAGAACCGTCTGCATTGCCAATAATGTGACCATCAGTTTGAGTACCACCCGACACCTTGACGCCGTTTGCGTGTTCGGTTAGTCCGTTGAAGTACGCACCACCGCCGTAATCAACGTGAAAAATGTCTGAGCTATCGGTTGTAGTTACTATTAGTGCATTTTCAGTACCTGTCAGAGCACCACCTCTATTAATTATGAGTTTTGGTGAAATAGTGCTGTTTCTACTAAAACTAATATTAGTGGCCTCATTTGTGCCCGGTCGGAAAGTGCACGAAGCTCCAGATTGATTTATGACACCCGTCACTTCAACGCCAGCTTCGTGGGTGGTTAGCCCGGTGAAGTTTGACGTTCCAGTAACAGCTAGATTGTCGCCAACATTTAGGTCTTGATTAAGTGCCAGGTTGCCCGTAACTGGGTCGTTCGTTGCGTTCAGCTTTAGATAGTCACTATCAAAGTCATTGGGGTCAGCCTTTGCCTCCCAGTAACCTGCAGCGTTCCAGGTGTAGACGACACCGTTTGGTGCGGTGAATGGTGATGCGGATGATGCGGGAAAATCGAGTGCCATGAGATTGAAAAGAAAAGGGTTTAACGGTTTGAAGGATTAAGCCCCTTCCAGGGCAGCGATACGGGTTTCTAGTTCTTCGTTCTTTGCAAGCACCTCTTGTAGTGCTTTGGTTAGCAGAGGGATGAGCTTGGTTTGAGAAACACCTTGGTAGACATCACGAGTGCCTGTTGGTGTCCAGGTACGAGTACGAACTGTCTGAGTAGTTACGCCGTCAGTCTCTACTTCTTCTGTGTACTCAAGCTCTTCTGCATCTGGTTCAGCGACTGCTGTTTGAAGAACGGTGCCGTCGTAATCAGTAAGGGTGCCGATTGCTTCGGTTTCGTCTTTGGTACCTTTTACTGCTTCGGGTAGAACTTCTTGAAGTTCGTGGGCAACAAAACCTTTAATACCATCTGTTCCTCGCATTGTAAAACTACAAGGCTTTAACGATTTAATAGATTCAACTGCAGACGGCAAAGGTGTGATGTTAGTTTTTAGCCGATAGTCTGATGTATCGCTAAACGCAGCACCTGCTGAAGTAATTTCAATAGTTGATACCGCATTACCGAGACCAGCAGCTGCGACAGGGCCTATATAAAAACGGGTGGTTGGTCCTTCGTTAGCTCGGATTTGCTTGATAACGTAATTAGTAGCAAGACGTTCAGCTGCTTCTGTGGCAATATCAGGGTTACCAATTTTTACTGCACCGTTGAAATAATTCGGTGCGTCGCCTGAGGCGTAGAAGTTATAGTTTGTAGCAACAGCACCATTTGTACCTGTAGCACTAAGATTTGATCTAAAGCCATAGTTAGTTTTATTAGCTTGGTTATCAGCACCTTGGGCCAAGAAGTTAGTAACTATATTGTCAGTACCTGATGTCAATTGAGTGGCTGCAAATCCTTGTGCGCTAGTTGCAGTACTAGCACCTCTTGCTAAAAACTTGGCTGCGTTAACTCCTCCCCAGTTTGCGCCAGTGTCGGTACCTTCAGTAGTGACACCACTACCCGTCACCTTGACGCCGCTTGCGTGTTCGGTTAGCCCTTGGAAGAATGAAGGTGCGGTGCCTGCGGCGTAAAAATTATATTCTTTTCCAGCTCCACTTGTGTTAGCGCCATTATTGACGGATGATTTAAAGCCAGCAATGAAATTATCTGACGCCACTGATGTTCCAAGATTTGCGTTAAAACAAGATATGGCATCAACATTTTTTGCGCCATCTTCAATATAAGAGGACACACCATTCGTAGGCTTTTGGAAAAGGTCAGTAGTTGAAAAGCTAAACAAAGCTCCACTAGAAGTACCCGCTCCATCTACAACTGAGGTAGAATCAAATTGAAACGCTACAGCATCATCCTGGCTAATAAACAAAGCATTGCTTCCATTAAGTGATGAGGCTTTGTTTGTTTTGATGCCTACTTCGTGGGTGGTTACTTTCTCAAATGTAATCTCACCAGCAGCGGTGTCATCACTGACCTTGCTTAGGTACAAGACATCGGCGTCACTTTCAGTTAGCGTGTCGCCTTGTGGTGATGATTCAACCCACTGGCTTGAGTTAGCGTCTTTGTAATAAACATATAACCGACCTGAATTATTACTGCTGTTCCACCACAGGTCGCCATCGGCAGGGTCAACTGGGGCGGTGTCGCTAATCGTTACGGGAACACCGTTGACTTGCGCTCCAGCCTCAATGCCAGCAAGCTTCTCTTTTTCGAGACCGGTAAACAGGCCAGCAACACCTGCAGTCGGAGTGGGAGTTGCGTCGCTGTCGGCTTGGATAGCAATTGGCACCGTGGCGTCATCACCAGCGGTGTTTGTAATCTCTGCGTTGTTGTTGCCGTCGGGGACATATTCCAAGTCCGCATTGACATCAACACCACTCAGGTCAACGCTGATTTCACCAGAGGCATCAACATCAATACCATCACCAATCTTGACCGTGCCAAGGCTAGAAGTCGTGGCGATGTCAGCTTGCAGCTTGCCGCCGACAATGCTCAGACCGTGGCTATCAGCAGCAAGGTCAACTTCAACGGTGACGACTCCAACGAGTTCAGTCGCTTTGATGCCGTCGCCGCCGATGACCTCAGTAATATCACCAGTCCCGCCACCACCACCACCACCAGCGATGGATACCCAGCGGGTTCCGTCATAGAGAAACAGTGTGGAGTCAGTATCACGCAGCCACCATGCACCCTTCAGTTCGTTACCTGGTGCGGAAGCTCCGATGTAGACACCGCCAAGCTGGGCAATCTCACCTGCTGCATCTTTGCACTGCAGGTACGGACCAGACTCGTTGTAGTTAAGAGCGAGTTCCCCGAGTTCAAGCTGCGCACCAGTGGCTGATTTGAACTCAACAGCACTGCGCTTGTGCAGAATCTTGACTGCCATTGCTATCTAGCGGAGAACCCGGTATTTACCGTGCCCTCAGTTTAGGGAGCCTCTGGGTCAATACCTAGAGCGGTTTCGATAGCCGACAAGCGTGCCAAGATTTGATCGAGCAGTCTCACGGGGTTGCCTAGATCTGTGGCTTCCCAGTAACCACCTTCATCCGCTGAGTCTGGCTGCTCCCAAGTAATCAGGCTGTTTCCTGTGTAATATTGATCGCCGCCTGTTAGGCCAGAAGATGTTTCTTCTAGGCTGCGGTCTTCATATTTGGGGAAGCTATCGGTCATCCGTAGACCCTCGCGTTTGACTGATAGTTACGGACGTAGTCTAGACCGTAGACAATCTCAGCATATTTAATGCCGAGCTGGATGTTTGCGGGTCCGTAGGTGTAGGCTTCGTTCATAATCGAGGGATCGTCACCTGGCGGGTTGACTGGAACACTTGGCGCACCAACAAAATTGGAATTGTTGCGCTTAAAGATTTGTGAACGAAGCTCGTAGTTCCAGAATGAGCCCTGAGGGATTTCGTTCTCAGGTTTTGCGGCGGAGTTGATCGCGCCAGCGTCTGCACTTTGGTGCGCTGAGAGTGTGGCGGATTGGAAAGAAGAGGTGTCACCACTGTAAATCTTCTGCTTTGTAAAGCCGAAGTTACCAGCAACACCAGACTTTCTAGCTGGATTGTTTCCTGACCTGTACTCGTTCCAGTGATAACGGAGTTGCCTGCGGTTGCGCATTAGCGTGCCAAAGATGCTGTCAAATCCTGGACCCATCTTGTTGAGATCTTCTGTTGGGACGCTTGCATACGCTGCGTCTTCGTTAATCATGTATTTACCGTCATTGGTCATCAGATGCCAATTCGTAGACGTGAGGTTGTAGTTGTATTGGCTAGGTCCTTCGATGATGCGGCGTCCAAAACGACCGAAGGCAAGTGAGATGGTCGCATCGCTTGCATTCTGTGCTGTACTGATAAAGCAAGGTGCAAAGCCATAAAGTTCATAGTCATCGATTCCGCCAAATTGCGGACGCGCAGCGTTAGGGACAGTGGTGTTGCCAACGAAGCGGTTATTGCCTACCAGCGTTAGACCACTAAGCTCTAACACAGCTGTCCCGTCGCAGGTAATCAGAGCGCTGTTGTCACCCCTGCCGCCTCTGTCCCTTGGCAGCCCTGTTGCAGTTATGCAGACGTTTTCAGTGCGTAGCGCACCACGGACAAATAGGATTCCGTTGGTGTCAATGTAATCAAGGTTGCCCTTGCCGTTCATCATGTAGAAGAATGCGGCAGTGCAGATATCCTCGGGGGGCTGGTTGCGAACATACTCAAGCTCAGTTTGGGTTATCTCACTGAACCAGCTGTTGGGGACGAGGGTGTTTGATTCTGCAGGCTCGTCAGGACGGTCGCCTTGTGCTGCACGTAGGGTTTCACTGACGCCCCACCAAGTGACGGCTTTTAACGTGGCGCGTTGGCGGAAGGCAAAAACCAGCGGGCTCAAGGAGATGCGGTTACGGGTTCCGCTATTGACCAACCTGTAGTTGATCTTGGTCAGGAACACAGGCATGTTGTCTGGGTTCCTTAGCTGTGACAGGAAAGTTCCTTCGGGGAAACGTCCCAGTGAACCGTTATTTCCTTTCTCATTTCTGACAGTGCCAAGCCATGGTGACTCACTGATATCGTCAGCGAAAGTATTGTTTGCGAAGTTGTAGCCGATGACGCTAGCGCGGTGCTCGAATACGATTGTGCCGTAATCTTCCAAATACAAGCCACAGCCGCAGTTGTAAACAATTGCAGTTGCAGTGTTTAACGTTGCGTTTGCATACTCAACAGCCAAACGGATGTTCTTACAGGCAGCAGATGGTGTTAGTGGTGGGTTGTTAATTAGTTCTTCGACAGTTGTCGCGTCCCAGTTGGTGGATTCGTTTTTGGTGGGGAAAGTAATTGTGCTTGCTTCTGGACGGGTGCCGCGAGGGTTGATAAAGATGTAAACCGGACCAGGCAGTGAGCCGAGGAGACGGTTGCGGCTGCGCCAGGTGTCGAGGTAGTACGGGGTGACGAAGCTGGGGCCGGTGTAGCCAGTGGCGTTGAATGCACCGTTGAACTCGCCGGCTTCATTGGTGTCGTTGAGCGGGAGGGCTTGCTCGGGATTGACATCAATAATGTTCTGCATCGGAGCGATCCAGGACATGCCGCGTCCGGCACTGGGCTCGTTTGTGTTGCCGCGGTGGTTTTTGACCAGCGAAACTTGGTTGCTGTCAATATCGTTAACGGTGAGCTTGCCTTGGATGAGCACGTCGCCGTTGAAGGTGACAGGCTGATTCGGATCGCGGTCGCCGCCGATGCCGTCGGGGCTAAGCGTTTCGCCAGTCTGTAGGTCAGTCAGACCAGCAGGTGTGACCTGGAAACCTTCTTCATTGAAGCCGCTGACGTAGCAGCGACCGCCCATGCTGTTGGTGAAGAAATAGGTGAACTTGTTAGATGCACTCAGATCGCGCTGATACTGCGGCAGTGCCTTCGTGTAATTGAGCTGTCCTGCCCACTCAAAGGCGTGACCGAACAAACGGATGTTGCTGGGACGACGGAACTGAATCTCCCAGTTGTCCCAAGAGTTGGCCGCACCAGAGGGTTGACTAATGCCGTCGAAAGCGGTGTTGGGGTTAAGGATTCGATCAGCATCTGACTTTGGAGCCAAGATGTTATGGGCTTCCCCACCGTTAAAACCAAGACTCCTTAGGAAGGAGTACAGACCCAAGTAATCAGTGGCGGTGCGAACTTGACGCTTCAGTTCGTCGTCAGTGCTCAGGGCATCGACGTCATAGCCAAGCAGGGAATCTGAATTGGTGTCGTCTTGGTCCTTGTCAAAGTAGATGATTGGCTGGACGTTCTTGAAATAGTCCTCAGCGGGGTAGTCCTCGTGCATGTGCACGAAGCATTCGTCCCACTTGGAGACATCAAAAGCTTCGCCGACATGCTCAAAGATACACTTCCAGTGCTTGTTGGCGTAACGCACCACGTCGCCGGGGCGGTAGTAGTTGTTCGCTTCGTGGTAGCCGTTGCTGCCTGAGTCATCAGTGCCGTTGTAAGCGCCGTTTTTGTCCCAGCGTTTTGAGGCTGCAGCGCGGCGGAGTTCGATTTCGTTGGTGCGCTGTACGCCACCCTCAGCTTTTTTAACGGAGACGGTGGCTGCGATGATCGGTTCTTTTTCTCCGATTTCGCTGTCAATAGATGATGAAGCAGTGTCTGTTTGTAATCCGTAGTCGCGAACGATGTTGCGGGAGTCAGACGCAGTGTTGTTACAAATCAGGCTGTAACGACGTTGGTCAACTGTGCGGGTGTCGCGCAGACGGCGGACGTAAACACGCATCCCAGCGATTGGGGGCAGCTCACTGGTCGGATCGTCTGTAGGTGAGAAGTCGTCTTTGGCCGAAACGAATGGTGCAGTAATGCGGAGGATGTCTTTTGAACTGGTGCGCCATGCACGGTCTGCCAGTGGCGCGTAATAATCAGGTCCGTTGGGGTTTTCAGCCCACAGCAGGTTGGTGCCGCCGTAGTTGTCCAGGCTGAAGCCATCAATTGCAAGGACATCAGGGCGGTTCTCTTCTTCACCATCAAGCTCTTCCTCAATAGTGATATTTGTAGATCCATTTCCCTCGCTGTCGATGATCGTTCCAAGAAAATAATTAGATATCTGACCTCTAAGAGATTCAATGTCCTGCGCAGTTTTTATGAAACCAACATTCCAGTTCTTGTCGGTGTTGAAAGAATAGTCGACAAACCCTTCGGCTAAAGCACATCCACCGCCAAAATTTGAGTTGCTGTTGGTAACGGTTAGCTCGCCGCCGCTTCCCACGGCGTGGTGAATTCCTTGTCCAATTGCGAAGACACTAACTTCTTGAATAATTGCGCGGTTGACGCAACGAATGTGGATGCTCCGGTAGCGCGGATCCATCCGCACATTGTCAGGAGTTTCGTTGATGTATTGGTCGTAATCTGCCTGGTCAATTGTGTTCCACGCTCCAGAGTTGTAACGCTGCCAGCAGCGCATATCTTTCTGCATGGAGATGGCTGTGTATTGCGCCACCACCATCGACTTGAAGCCTTCGACTTCAGCGCCGTTAGCGAAGATGCCTGACATCCCCAGAACACTTCTAATTGAGCAGTTGTAGATGTAGGGCGATGCAGACTCTACGGTGTCAGTAGTTTCGCTTTGGAAGCCAGGCAGGGGCTGCGGTCCTACGATTTGGACTTCACTATTGCGGGTACGCGCCAGGGTGCTGACGCCTGATGATGCACCGAAGGATGCAAGAATCTTTGCGTAGAACGCGTCTACACGAGCGCGACCAGCGAATGAAAAAGTATCAAGTAGGTGGTGCGATTCGTTGTAGTTGGGTTTATCTAGGAAGGTAAAACCGTAGTAGTAGCCCGTGCCAGTGACGCGGAAGATGCTGGAACGGTTTGAGTAGTCTGCTCTCTCTTCGTCAAAGGCAGGAACGTAAGTTGGGCGCAGATTGGTTTTGCGCAGGTCCATGCTGACCACGCTGCAGCCACGGGGCAGGATGACGCCGCCGTCTGCTGCGTTAAATACCTGCAGATCACCTTCGTCAGGTTCGTAGCCATCGACCCACGCAGTGGGGCTCCCTCCAGCTGGGTCGTTGATGACGTCGTGGACACCGGACTGGACAACGATGGTGACGAGGTCACCGCAGAGGTTGCCGGGCAGATCTAGATAATCCTTACTGGTGATGATGCCAGCTTCAATCGCTGCACGGTTGATCGTTTTAAACGGACGTGCTTCGGTGTAGCCGCACTCCAGCCGCTGGTTAGCAATGCGGCGCATCTTCTGCTCGAAGCTGCCGTCATCAGCACTGGCGTAATCACCAGTGACAAACTTGTCGCTACCTGTGTAGCTGTTGACGTAAAGAATATAAGGAGCACTTAGCGGGTCGTTGACAACAGTCGACCCAGGTGAGATTTCAGGATTGCCACCAAGTTGACGGACAGCGTCGGTCAGCGCACTGATCTGACTGCGGAATTCACCCTGCGGGACATCAATGTGACCAAGAGAGTTAGTCTCGCCAGCTTTTCTAATCTCAGTCACGTTTTAGCTAACTGGGTCCTTGCATCAGTGTAATTGGTCCTGTCGTAATGAAGGTTGCTGTGCCCACAACAAGCTCGGTGGGTCTGACATTTACAGCGGTTTGGGTGATTAAAATATTTGCCCTGTAATACAAAGCCCCGCCGATTGGTGGGAAGCAGCCCTCGCAGCCATTCCCCTCAATAACGGTGAACCAGGCTTCGGTTTCGATGGGCGCTCCAGAGCAGCCGCCTTCTGTTTGGAAGAGAAGGTTCATCATCATCCAACTGGCGTCCTCGTATTGATCACCGTCGATGCAGGTGCGGTCTAAGAAGAACTCGAAGCTGCCGCCACCGCTGACCAGGCTCTTCACTGCTTCGCCGAACTTCTCGCCAACAATGGTGGTGTCGATGCTTGGGGCGTCGAGCGTCAAGCTGTACTCGCGGATTCCGCAGAGTGCCTGAGGGCTGGGCCACTCTTTGAACGGACGTGGCAGAACATCAGCATCGCCATACTCAGCTGTTCCAGCGACAGGGAAGTCGAACTCTGGTGCAGAGGCACAGATGGTGACGCTAGTTGCTTGATCCTGAACGTCGCTCAGCCCATAATCGCTGCCCTTGGTGTAACACTTGTCGAAATCGCAGTCCCAGCGGGCGTTCTGATAGTCGCTCTCGCCGTAGGGATAAATCTGGATCTCGTCGTCGAACCAGGTGTTGGCTAGTTCGATTGGACGGCCGCATCCGGAGATGGCAGCGCACTTGTCCTCGTAGAACGTGACTTTGCCGAACTCGTCAATGTGGACGTAGTAGCAACCCCCGCCGTTCTCATCCGCACCAGGGATATCGCCTACGCCGTTCTTGACGTAGAACTGTGCGTCGTCTTGACACTGGGTGTCGGGGTAGCACTCGCCAGGTTCGTCTTTATAGAACTTGTCGCTGTCGTTTTTAATATGGTCGCGGTTTGGACCAACGAAATATTTGCTTTCTTGGTAGCTGGCGTAGCCCTCAACAAAGACTGGGTAGCCGTCAATGATGATCGGCAGCTTGTCGAGACAGACCAGGTCACCGTTCCACCAGCCTGGGCAGTTGAAGGTGAACGAGTCGCAGTCGGGGCGGAAATCCTCGTAGCTCAGCTCGCAATTTTGCGGTGTTGGTCTCTTAAATAAGACTCGACCGCCATTACCAAGAACTGGCATCAGAACGTACCGTCAATCTTTCCTGAAATCTGGAATGACACTTGAACTGCGGTGGCGGCACCGACCTCAACAGCAGGGCTGACGCTAGTGATGATGGCGTCAGCTTTAAAGTTGCCAGGGCTAGAAACGCAGTTGTTCAGGAAGAAGCTGACACTCTCCAAGCAGGGCGTTCCACCGCAATCGGAGTTGTCCTCAAAGATGGCATTGAGTAGATCGCGGTCAGTGCTTTGGGTGGGGTCGTAGTACAGGGTGGCTGAACCAGTGGCTGAACGAAGACCGGCAATGTACTCACGGTCGAAGGTGTTCAGGCACGTAACATCAACTGCATCGCGAGAAATATTTAGGCTCCAGTTGCGGACTTTCACGCAGGTACTGTCGCCGTATTTAAGGAGTCCGTCAGCGCCAGTAAGAATCATGGGTCGATTTCCAGGTGAGCGATCAGTTTGACGGTGACGCGATGTAGACCAAGATTGACTGACTCAACCGATGGTGGTTCCGCCCAGTGCCATTCTAAATAGTCAGGAACTAGGTCATCCAATAGATCGTCGTTGCCCGCAATAACTGAAGGAGGCAGCGTGACAGGAAGATACGTTCCAAAACTGGCTTCCCAGTTGTCGACAATCGCTACCAAGTTGTCGTCATTAACAAGGAACTGAACGTCAAGCGTGGCATCAAAGCCTTTGTTGCCGTAGAGCCTGGTCGTTCCAGCGCCGTTGATTGACGTGAAGCGCTTGGTGGGGAATTCAGCAGCTTTAAACCTGCGGCTGACAGGACAGATAGTGGGGAAAGCCATTAACTGATCTCCCACTCCCCAGCGTTGTTCCAGTCTAAGGTCATCAAACTGATACCACTGTCGTTGGTCGGCCAGTACAGAGCTTCGACATCGACGTTGCCATCTTCATCAAAACTGACAGATGAAACCTTGTAAGTGTCGGCTTTGCTGTTTGTTGTTTCGATAGAGAAGACAGAATTTGCAAAGGCTGGTGCTTTGCCGTCTGTGATATCCAAGGTTTGGGTTGACAGCGTGTTGCCGTCCCAGATCAATGCGGTATAGCTGCCGTTAGAGATGGGTGCCCAGCTGGTGACTTCACCTGTGTTGGAGATGGCGCCGTTCTGAGGTTGCTCGTAGTACACAGTTTCGATAGCCAGCTTGATGATGCTGCCGGCTTGAATCCCTGTCTGGGATGGGACTGTTTTAAACGTGACGGCGTGGGTGATGTAGCGCTTGCTCTGGCATTCGAGCTTGGCGCGGTCCTCTGCGTGCTCCCTGTTAGTACAGAAGTTGGATAGATCTACTTGGATGACTGGAGCGTTTTCACTGACTCCGTTGCGGCGGACAGTGGACTCGCGGATCTGCGGGAACAATCCCTTGCTGTCGATGCTGCTGTCCCGACGTTCTTCGCGCCAGCGGACACTGACGATTGGGTCAAGCCTGTCTTGCGTGTCGAGATAGTTGACTTGCAGGGTGTCCTCGATGATGTTGCCGCTGCTATACATCGCAGCAATTGGTTCGGCCTCGCCAAACCTGATGGTGGGTTCGAGCTTGAACTTGCCGCCACTAACACTGAGATCCAGAAGGAAGTCCCTAGCTCGTTCAGCGCCCCAGGCGCGGAGGTTGATTTTCTCGGAGATGGCGCCGTCAAAGAAGTAGTTACGGCTTTCGGTCCAGGTGTTTGCTGCAGTGAAGCTGGCGGTGTCGATCTGGGCAGCGTCGAAGAACTCACCAGTGCCGAAGCGGTCGTTGGTCAGCAGGTCTTGGAAGACATCTGGGAACAGATGGATTGGATCGCCACCCTGCGTTCCGTCTTTTGTCATCCCGCCTTCGCAGTAGACGCTGAGCTGGTCAAGGGCGCGGAGTTCCTTGCT
>WLWF01001220.1_pt1 | contig 22065 bp, 30 predicted proteins | sample 6718331 | NCBI WGS metagenome assembly WLWF01 (sample SAMN12718692, study PRJNA515312) | sponge metagenome | isolation source: marine sponge | host: Mycale hentscheli | place: New Zealand: South Island, Marlborough, Capsize Point | collected 2003-05-01
ACTGTGGGAGGGCAACATCTAAAAAACCAACAAAGTTAGACACCATTTAGAAACTCACCAACTTTTCGTTGTAATAGTTTGTTCGCATCATCATCTTGTTATTTTTTCTTGAGTTGCATTTCCTGCATAACACAGAGATGGAGGCGGGGTCATAAGCGTTACTTCCACCCGTCTTGGTTAATGGGGGCGTATGGTCAAGGGTTATGTCTGCCCCCGCTATTGGTTTCTCACACGCTTCACAAGATGTGGGTTTATGTTGTTTGATGTAGTCAGCACGAAATGTCTTCCATCTATGACTTACATAGAGTTTGCTACTGTCGTGGTGGGTCCATAGGGTCATCTCTCTACCCCCCGATAATCGGCAAACATCGCCTTAATGAATTTCCTTCTTTGCTTATCACTAACAGGAAGTGAGAGGGCGAATGTTTGTAGGCGTCGCCTGTATGCGTAAGGTCCCATCTTGGGTGGTTGATAAGTCCCCTCTATCTCAAACAACGCCATCTCTCTTTCCCACAATCCTTGTGTTCTCCACTCGTAGTAGTGCTGACCGCATACACCCCTTGCTTTCCTGTTGTAGGGGCATCCATTTATGAAACAAAGTTTTCTGTCGCTTGATTTAGCGGGCACGCATCTCACCTATCTTTCTCATAGATAGACCACAACTACACCAACAACTACCCTCAACAGAGATCTCTGCTTTCATCAGGCATTCAGGGCATTCGTAGATGTGGTAGAGCATTAGGCGGCACTCTTTCTACGCCAGTAGTAGTGCTTTTGCTTACACTTCTCGCTACACCATTTTGTCTGCGGTGCCCCGACAAATACGGCACCACATTCACAGGTAGTTTCTATTTCTTGTTTGTTTGAGTATTCCCAGTTTTCTTTCTGGGTAATGACTTCCAAGTGAGAGACATTCACACACAAGGTATTGCGACAGATGTGGTTGATTACCAGAGTGTCGTCTGTGGGACCGCTCTGTGATGGGGGTAGTTCATTCTTCGTCGCATAGGCAAGACGATGAGTGAGAATAGGATGAGCGAAATACTTGCCTTTTCCGCTACTTACCCTGATGCCTATCAACCCATACCTACCATTACGAGCACCATTCCAAACAAGGCAGTCGCCTTCTGTCTTGGTGTTGGTGAATAGGTTGAGTGCGATGTCGTTAGTCAGGGCGTATCTAATGACGGCATCTGTGATGTTCTTCTCTGGTTGCCGCTCAAACCATTCTTGCTTTGTTTGTTTCTGTTGTGCCCAATCATTCTTGCCTTTATGAGTGTCGCAATAACCCCATTTAGAGGCGGTTTCGTTTAGGCATTCATCTGCCTTACAGGTGCTTTGGGGTCGCTTTCCAAACTTGCGGTAGTTCCGTGAGTAGCAGGAAGAGCACATCCCCCTGCTGTATTTATCTCTATTACATCCTTCGGTTTTACACATATTTACTTCTCCAAATAAATCTCCTTTGTTTAGACAGACGGGTGTTCTGTTTGCTTATGAAGCAGAGGAGGGCACCTCCAATAGGAGAACCGACGGAGGTGTCGTTTTGGAGAGCGTGTAATCACTACGGGAGTGGAGATGCCCTCTTCTACCTAATAAGCGGTATGTAATACATTATACCACAACATCCCATTTGTGTAAAGAGGGTTGTTATGTCTTATTTGTCTATGCTCGGAACGAGCATCTTTACTATCAAGGATGATGACTACTCTCTTTGATCTTCTACCCTCTTCTTTATCGCTCTCGCCAAAGGCGAGGCGATGTAGTTGTAATCAAGGGAAGGTTTAGGTGTTTATCTCTTTGATGTGTTTAGGGTTTTGATGTTTGGTGCCCCACCCCCCAATCCCCCCTCCCCAGAGAGCGGATGTAGAACATCATACCATCGTTTCGTCGGTGCCCTATCAGATTTCACGCATTTACGCCACTTTTAACGAAACATTTAACACAAACTTAACATAACTAACCGCATATCGGACACTTGCCTGTTTAGATGTGATGAAAAACACAAAACTCTCAACTACGGGTTTAGACCTTACAAAGCATAACTACTTGTAAGTTTAGAAACATCTGTCTCCATAGAGGGCACAGCAAACTACCCCTTCCAACCACACCACTCCCCTACAAAACTCCCAGAGGTTTGCTTACAGGGACGATCTCGCCTACCCAGTTTTGGGTGCCTATTGCGTTGGGGTCTCTGGTCTGTGCATCGTAAGCACTCAAAAGTAAGTTAGATAGTTTGTCGGTAGGTAGAAACACTTTTAGGTTTATGTTTTCGTCCCCTACTTCCAAACAAGACATCAACAACTCTGTGTCGTAATAGACCTTGATGTGATGTCGCCCTTTTGCCCGAACCTCTGCTGTTCCAAAAGCAAACACTTGCTACTCCTTCCGACAGGAAGGTGTGGATAAAGTCACCTGTTATGCACATTATGTCCATTCAAACTATCATTCTGGGACACCCACACCCTTTTATTTGTGGATAACCTACCCTCTACACATTATCTATCCACAGGAGGCTCGCCCATATGCCCGACCAAGAGATTTTTGCTTATTCCCTTACTTACGAGTGTGGGTGTGATGAAGAGGGTGATGTGCCTGCCTACTCAAAGGATGGAGCAGAGAACACTTTATCCAAACTGAATGTGTGTGAAGACCACCAAGCACCACCAGAAACTATTGAGATAAAGTGAGTTTGGGAGGCACACTTCATCCTTTCAATCGTGGGTGTGTCTCCCGCTATTTCTTCTTCTCGTCGTCCCTGTCTTCTCTTGTAGCAAACAAGGCAACAATCGAACCAAGGATTGCTATTAGTCCTCCTGCTACTGTTGGGTCAAGTTGTCTGTCTCTTATCGTTACCCCCAACAAAACCAGCACAAAGACAGTTGGGACTGTTAGGGCAAGTGCTCGTCTAACTACTCTGTCTTTCATCGGTTTACCAATATCCCTCTACAACGATGTAATAGGTCTTGCCTGAAGAAAGACCTTTGTTGTATAGGAGTTTGCCGTTCTTGAAGGCCATAGTGTCGCTATTGAAGTCCGTGGACTTACCTGCTTCACATGCGTACTTCAAGTACCCACTCTCGTTGTCCCAGATAGTTATTTTGGGAGCAACATACCAAGTGAAGTCAGGGTAAGTAGGCATCACTCTAACCAGACCGTTCTTGTCCTCACGGTTGAAATACACGTTCCCCGAGTTGTCTGCGTAGAACTCTCCCACCTTTGGAGCAGAACCAAAAACGAACGGGCGACCTGGGGGTGGTGCGTTCGCCCCTTCCACAGCATCGTTTAGGTTCTTGCGTGTGATGTAGTGGTCCTCTTTGGGGTTGGTTTTATCTCCACCCTTTTGTGATAACGGACCACCTATCCATACTTCTCTGCCTGTTCCACCAAGGACTTTCAGGGCAAAGTCGTTCTGTGTTGATCCAACAACAAACTGGTTTTTGTAGGTGTTGCCTTCTGTAAGGTCAATCTCCATACCAAAAGATCCGTCATACCAGTTCCCATCAGCATCCTTGGGTCTACTGGTCCTGATGGTGACGTATGGGTTGTCTACTGTGCTATCAAGTTTGGTGTCTTTATCACTATTGATGTAGTTATGTGAGTGCGTCTGCTGTGCGTAGCGATCATCCAAGTCAGCAAGGTCAAGGTTCTCGTTTAGGTGGAAGAACTTGATAAGGAAGTGAGAACCTGCTGTTGCTGAACCTCTGCCCTGTTCCTGACGGCAGGTGAACTGGTTTACTCCTACTGCTGTGATCTCATAGAGTCCATAGTCCCCTACTCCCCTTGTGTCGTGTTCCTCTACTACCTCTACATAGTCCCCAACCTCTACCCTCGCAAACCCATGAGAGACACCTTCGGTGTCTACGCTGTTGATAGCAAGAGTGTTTGTTGCCTGTGTGAAGTCAGTTTGAGTCATATTGAAGATGCCCTCTTGGTTGGGGTCATCTCCTAACTCCCACTCCCCTGCGTCTTTGGTCTCCGCAAGTGCCTCTAACTCGTGTTCCAAAGCGTTGATGCGGTCCTCGTTGTGGTCTATGCGGTTGTAGTTGTCGTCTATCTGTGTTTGATAGTCAGGGTGGTAGTGTTCGATCTCCTCGTGTTCGTGGTCTACAAGGGAGTAGTCAGGGTGTCGGTGTTGGTCTACGTCTGGTAGAGGTTGTCCCCCACCACCAACAGCATCCCTGATAGCCGCTTCATAAGCGGTTCGTCCTGTTCTCTTCATAAAGAGATAATCTTTTTTATCCATCTAAACTCCTCATAAAACTTGTGTAATCTGCTTCCTTCCACTCGCCCTCTTCAAGCATTTGTCGTGCCCCTGCCCTAACTGATCCTGTTTTTACCCAGCAAAAAACTTTGGAGACGATTTGATCTCTGATCGTCTTGTTGCCGTGAATCCAACCGCTGAAAAAAGGTGGTGGAACCTCAACACGAAAATTGCCTGGAAGAACCGCATACATAAACGTGTAGTCACCACTTTGAATGTTGGGGTTGACCCACATATCTCCGTAGGTTGATGGAACATCTGGATCAAGATCCCAAATAACCTCTGGAATTGCTTGAAGAGTGATTCCGCTGTTGCTGTTGTAGTTGAAGTTTTCGTAAGGTTTACCTTCGCTGTTGTTCCACATATTCAAAGTGTCGTGAAGGTCTGACCTCGCTTTCATCATGCGAATCTTTGTTTGTGTGGCTGTAACCCATCCTCCTTCGGAATAGTTGCCTTCTGATGGACCCCAAAGTCCGTCAAGACCAATAGGTCTTACTTCATTTGGGTAAGGGTCGTTCTTGTAGCCCAAAAGTCCCCACTTGCCGTCCTTTGTGAAGACCTTGAGTGAGTAATTGCTTGCTCCCCAAGAAGGACCACACCAAACAACCTCTCCGAAAGCAACTGAATCTCCAAAACCAGGATCAGGCCCAGGATCATCAGCACAGGGATAAACCTGTGTCTCTCCATAGAACGCCTTGCTTACAGGAACAGGTCCAACAAACCACTCGTTATCGCAGTTAGTAGGCATTAGAGCACCACATACAAGGTTGTCATTCGCTTGCTGACGATTGCGTCATAGTCCATCTGGGAACCAATCCACATAGCAAGACCCGTAGCACCTTCACCCTTCACATAGTTGGTGTGGTCGTGTGTTGCGTTTGCGTAGTTGCCTGCGGGTTGGTAAGTCCCATCGTGGTTATGTGTTGTGTCTTGTGGTGGGTGGGTGTGTGTTTTATCGCTCTTGTCGTTGATCTGGTTTTGTAGAGTCATAAACTCGTCGTGCCCGTGGACCACATCTGCCTTACCAGCAATAGCATTTGTGTTATTGGAAATATTCTCATTTTGGGAGTTATTTTCTGTTTCCAAAGCGTCTATGTCTGTTTCATTCTGTCCCACTCGTCCTCGTAGTTCTGTGTCGTCATAACTACCCCCGCTACCGTCCCCTGTTGGGTGGTTAGCAAGGTGCTGTGCGAGTGTTTCTGCGTCTGCGTATTCCGTGTGGTCGTGAGTCATATCGTGAGCGTGTGTTGCTGGGGCATAACTTCCATCGTGGTTGTGTTGGAAGTCGTGAGTGTGTCCGTCTGGTGCGTATTGCCCGTTGTGATCGTGAGGATGATCGTGAGGGTGATCGTGGAGTAGTTGTGCGTAATCCCCTGTGTGATCGTGTGGGTGTTCGTGTGTTGAGGGTGCGTAGAGACCATCGTGTGTGTGAGGTGCTCCCCCACCATCTCCACCCATAGAACCAAGGCGGTCCCAGATGCGTGTGTCTACTGCGTAGATATCAATATCGTCGTGAGGGAATGGGTATTCACCTTCACGCTCTCCACTCTTGGTTGTTGGAAGAGATGAAGTGCGTTCTTTCTCTTCGTAGTTCTCCCAAGAGTTTCTTGTTTTAGAAACTTCACCCTCGTAGGAAGGCGTAACAGTTTCTATGGTCTTTGGGGGTAGGGGTGTTCCCTTACTCCCGTCTGTGTGCTTCACAGACCTGATCTCGCCCTCTGTGTTTACCTCTGTTGGCTCAATCTTTTTGGGTTCAAGAGGCACGGAGGGGGTGTCGTCGTGTGTTGGTAACTTCTTTTTCTTTTTCATGGTTCCTCCTCACCACTTCCCCAGAGGGCAAGTAGCGTCTGTAAGTTTTGTTTTAGCAACCATGAAGCATCCACACTCTTTACAGCGTTTTGCTTTTGTGAGTTGGGGGCACTCCAAACAGATAGAGAAACGATGGGTTGCTACATCCTTCTCTCCATAGTTTTTGGGGTTGAGTAGGTCAAGGGGTGTGACTGATTTAGACATTCCCTTCCTCCCTGTAAAACTCTTCTGTGCTGTTAGCGATGACGAACTCGTAGGTGCCTTCACCAGCAGGAGGCAGGTTGCTGACCCACAACTCGTAGTTCTTCATGCGTTCTAACTCAACGATCTTGAAACAATCTCTGTCGTTGATGTTGTCTACCGCCCACACAACATCCCCGTTGGTGTCGTAGTGGATGAAGTAAATGTCTGTGTAGTCCCAAGCAGGCACGTTCTCCAAGACCTCACCTGTGGGAGCACCTGTGGCCTCGTCATAAACCTCTGCGGGGTGAGGTGTAGGCAAATCAACTGCTTGGTAGTAGTCAGGTTCCCACTCAACCTTGGAGAGTGAGAAACCAACAGGTTCTTCTACTGCCTGTGTTTGGACTGGGTTATCAATCTTTACCCACTCGCCATAACGCTCTGCGTATCCAGCAGGCACAGGGTCTTTCACATTGGTAGTGGTGGTGCTACAGGTTTGACCTCGTGATCCACCACAGCAGATACCGCCACAGCAGTAGGTTCCGTCATCGCCACTTCCCCAACAGGGACGGCAGTTAGGAACAGGAGAACCCGCACAGTCATAAGCAAGACCGCAGTTGTCGTTACATGAGGTGGTGCTCTTGGGTGTGTAAGTAATACTTGTTCTAACAAACTTCACGGCCCTGCGTAGTGCTGTGTCGCTTGCGTAAGAGAAGAAGTATTCTCCAAATACGTTGTTCATGTTGATGGTGTTATCAACTATGTCTACGCCATTGACTACTTCACCTGCCCCTGTAAAGACAGCGTAAGTAGCGTTCCTTGTGGAGCGTGTAGTTTGTTCGGTTATTGTGAATAGCCCCGTCCCAGAGTGTTCCAACTGGGGCGGGTTTCTCAAAAAACCTCCCAGCACACCCCAACATCGCCAACGCCTTCTGCGATTCGCTTGTAGATTTGGTAGTCCTCTTTACAGAAAACAAGATTGATCTCACTACCTACACCTGTGATTTCAGCAACGGCACTAATCTCTACGATGCCGTTATCTGCTGTGTCCTGAATGTCGTTCGCATAAAGGATGGTGTTGGGTGAATAGGTCTGTTGCCTAATAGTCATATTTGTTTGCCTCCTTACAGCAAGTCCAACTCGCATAACCACTCAACAGGAGTTATGCGGTGTCTTATTTGTGCGATCCTTTGTGTTGCTCTATTGAGCGTGTGATTGGAGAGGGGATCGTCAATCCTCACCTTCACGGGGTCTCCAATATCCAGAGAAACCATGCCTGGAACATCGATTGAGTCCCACTTATCCATAGGGAACTGGATGGTTTCTACCTTGGTTCTTGGAGTGTCGTAGTTAGCAAAGATGTAATCTGCGTAACCAACGAGGTCTGTTTCTGGGAGATAAGTGGTAAGACGAACACTTGCGTCTCCATAAAGTCTGCGTGAGTTAGCACTCTCAAAGGTGTGCGTGTCTCTAACGATTGTCTTGATAGGTAGTCCCTCAAAGTCCACATCATCTACTTCTATGTAGTTGTAGAAAGTGATGCCGTTGATGACCTGTGAGGTGTCTGCTACCTGCTTGTATTGGGAGAGACAAACATCCTGCGTCACTCCCCCAATCCCAATCTCTTCGTTTTCGTTGCCTGGGTTGTTGGTAAAGGTGTATTCAGGTGCGTGGTTGAAACGAGAGTTTTTGAGAACAGGAAGATCCTCTACCAAAGACAACCAATAGCGGTTTGTGGAGTAGAGAGTGCCGTAGCGGTCTAACCACACAACAGAACCCTCGCTGTCTTGTGTCTCAACAAGTAGGTCAAGAGCACTCATAGGGTCTTCTGTGGGGTTGAGGATTGTTGTGCTGTCTTCTTGGATGATTGGAACATCTACCTTTGAAGCGGCTTCACTCATCCTTGTGTTGTAACCCTCTTCTGGTCTTACTGGGACCATTTGTGCGTTCAAGAGTCCTAACGCATCTACCGCTTCTATTTTGAGAACAGGTGTGTTTACTGCGTCGTATTCACTTCTTACGCTGTTTGCTACACCACTAAAAACAACCTCGTTGCCTGCTCGCAACCTAACCCTCTGTCCTACTGCGACCTTTGAGGTTTCTAAACCATCAAGGAAGGGGTCAAGCACGTTTGCTTCCAAGATCCCTGCGATAGGTGTGCCTACGATCCCCTGCTTCATATCAAAACCACGATCAATAGTTATGTCTGTGGTGTCGGTAATAACATCTACCCAGATGTAGTCAGGTTTGCTACTCCCCCACCCTTCAAGTAGGTCAATAGTGCCGTCCAAACAAGACACACCAAGAGTGAAGGTGTTGTTCCCACTTGGGGCACAATTGCTTGGGACAAAGGCAACGCAAGAGCGAACTGCGTCTGGTTGCTCTGGTTGTGATGGGATAGTAGATGGGTTGTTTAGTGCGGGTAATGTGAAGTAAGCAAACTTCTCTTCACTCAACGCATCACTCCATTGGACACTTACAGAGTAGGAATCTGTGTCGTTTTCTTCATCAATAATCCAAAGGATCTCGGCCATCTCCACCCAAGTATTAGGGGTCTCTGTGGAGTAAGCATCAAAGTTAGCACCAAAGATGCCTGTGCCGTTTGTTAGTGAGGTAGACCCTGTAAGGATTCCTTCAAAAGGTCTCCTATTCCTCCAATGGAGGTTTGCGTAAGCCTCGTGTCGGTTGAGGTCAGCGTTGAAGCGGTAGTCAATAAAACTATTGTTAGGCAACTTTTCAAAGTAGGCATAGAAGTTTGGGTCATCCCATAGGACAAGACACTCTGGGTCTGGCCTACCTGTGGTTGCTGGATTAGCAAACTGAAACTCCACACCTGGATATTCATCTGTGTAGACGACTATTTTTAGGTTAGATGCAAGTGGATAGGAGAACTTCATTAGTAACCCTCCGTATGCCTGGACGTTGTTAGGCATTTGAATCTCTTCAAAGTCAGATCCCCCATTCCACTCAACAAGCAAGGTGACGGGTTGTTCGTATGTCTGGTTAGCCACAGCAAGATAGAAGTTGCCCTCTTCGTCAAACTCACTACCACCAAACAGCAACTTCTTTATGTAGAAATCAGTTTGATTTAGACCGCCTGCTTCAAACTCGCTGTGTTGGATTCCATCAACATAGAGTTCTTCAAACCAAGCGTCACCAAACCAACTGAATTCAAAGGTTTCCACTTCCACGATGTTTGCTTGAACGATTGCTTGTGGTTCAACACTCTGGTTGATAGGTGTTCCAAAGGGAGGAGGAGCAAGGAGGTTTGTGGTGTTGTCTAACTGATCCTGTCCTACGATGAAGTAGTTGAGTGATGGATCAGGAACTTCTACTTCTAAAAAGAGTGAGTAGCAAGGAATCATCGGACACGATCCCTCCATTTGGACCCATTCAGACGCTCGTAGTTCTGGACGCTTCTTACAGCGTTGTTCCGATAGGGGTTAGTGCTACCTTCAATAGCGGAGTAGTCAGGGACATAACGAACCTTTACTTCTACTGTTGTGTTTAGTGCTTCTCTTATCTTTTTCTTTACCTTTTTCTTGTCCCGTTCGATTACAGGCAGAAGACCCATCGAACCATCTTTCTTCTCTCCGTAGAGGAACTTCATGCCGTAGTCCTTACCTGCTGGACCTGCGGTGTTTACCATCGTCAAACCAAGAGACACACCTGCGTCCTCAACCTGCTTTACCTGTGCGTTGAGTGTCCCAATCATTCCGTTCTTGTCGCTCAAAATCTCGTTAGCAAGTTGAGAACCTGCGTCAGCACCCATGCCTGAAATCTGGTCTATGAGTGTTTGGTTGAGACCCTGTTCTTTGAGGTTGCCTAACTGCCTTGCGAAGTTTGTGGTGTTGGTGATCTGCTCTGTAAAGCGTTGGACCCAAGTCTTGCCTGCGTCTGCCCCTGCCTCTGCGAGTTGTGCCTCCAACTCTGCGATTGCCTTCTTGTTTGCTTCTGGGTCTGCCCTCAAACTATCCAGTTCAATTTGTAGTTGGTCTCGTCGTGCTACTGCGTCGTTTGCCTGTTGGAATGCCTTGTTTATGTCCAGGTAACCAACAACCCTGTCTCTCCAAGACCTGAAAGTGTCCTCTGCTTCTGCGAGTTTTTCTTTTATGTCGTTACCAAGAACCTCTGCGTATTCCTCCCACGCCTTCTTTCCTTCTTTTACTTTCTTTGTGCTACCCCCGACAGAACCACCTGTGTCTTCAAGTGCTTCTTGTAGTCTGCGTTGTTCCAGAGTCCACTTGGTTACGTTGTCCTTGGTGTATCCAACCTCACTACCAAAGTAGGCAACTGCGTCTGCCTGCTTCTCAATATTCTTTGTGTTGCTTGCTGAATAGAGGTCACTTGTTCCATAACCAGGGGTAATCCTTGTAGTGCGTGAGTTAGTGAAGGCGTTGTTTACTGCTGTAATAGCGTTCAAAACCCCGCCAAGTGCTTTGGTGACCTTTCCTATGGGGGCAATAAGTTCTTGTAGTTTGAGACCCCAAGAGATAATGCCTGATTCTCCGTCTCCAAAGGACGCTGTAAGAGCACGGACACTCTCATCAAGGTCAGCAACAGCACCAAACAACTCTCCCCAGTCTGCTAACTGCTCCCCTACTGCCTCACCCAAGTCCTCCATAGTGGGTTGTAGACGCTTCAAGGTGCCTAATAGGTCTTCTCCTGTGTCTCTGGTGTCTCCAAAACCTTGAACCAAACCCTTACCAAAGAAGGTTTGTAGTTCGCTTGCCTCTGCGTTCAACTTCTTCATCTGGTTAGCAAGACTGTCGCCTGTGCGTTCCATATCTCCCTGTGCCTGGGAGGTCTTATCCATCAAGACAGCGATGTTTGCTTGTGCCTTTGCGTTTGCTGTTAGTTCTTCACCCTGCTTGATAAGACCCAGATTGAGTGCTTTGGTCTTTACCTCTGCCTCTGTAATAACAAAACCAAGAGACTTCAATGCCTCTCGCTCACCGACAATTGCCCCCTTCACAGCGTTGAACGCTTGCTCAATAGGTACATCAGAGAACGAGGCAAGGTCTGCTACAAGGACGGTGAGTTGCTGTGAGAGTTTGCCTGCCTCCTGTTGTGTAAGACCACTCTGAACCAAGATAGAACCAAGTGTGGAGACATATTGGAGAGCGGCTGTCTCCGTCATAGCAAGAGCATCACTTTGCTTCCTTGCCCAAGTAGCAATCTCATCAGCACTTTCACCAAACACAACGTTAGTTTTAGAAACTGCTTCTTCAAGTGAAGCAAAGGAAGTGATAGCACCTGATAAGAAGTCCTTGACTTCTCGTGCTCCAAAGGTAGCGGCTAATGCTATGCCTGCCGACTTGACTGCTTTACCAAAACTACCAAGTTGTGTATTGACTTGGTTGATGCCCTTACGCATGTTGTCTGTATCCGCAAGGAACTTGACTACTACTCTGTTATTCGCCATCAGCGATCAAACCCCATTTGTTTGATGAGGCGACCCATCTCTTTCTCAATCTCATTTACTGCCCACTCACCATCACGCTCAACAACACGAGATAGGTAGAGTTGTGCGGGTTGTAGGCGTGTGCCGTAGTGAGGGTAGATGGCGTAGTTAGCACGCTTGTTGCCTGAATAAAGGTAGACGCTGTTCTTCCTCTTGCTCTTTTTGTTAGATGATTTGAGTGCCCCCGTCCTTACGGGTGTTCCTGCGTTAGCGGTAGAAAGAGCACGGGTTCCAATGCGGGTAAAGACACCTTTGAGGTCTTCACTCTTCACACCAAGACGTTCCAAAGACCTTACGACCTTGCGTAGTCCAATAACCTGAAACCCGTTTGCCTGATAGTTAGCCACTTGCTCGCTCCATATAGGCATCCAAGAAGGCATTGCGTTGCCGTAGGGTCAAACGCACATATTCATCTGGGGTCATATTCATCGCCAAACAAAACATCGCCATCTCATAAGCCTCCTCGTCTTTTACTTCACTTTTGGGTCTGTGTCGTCGTCCTCTAACATCGCTGTGATCTCATCCATCGTGAGACGCTTTGCGTGTTCCAAAGAAAACTTGGGGTCTTCTTTACGCTTGATGACGAACGCCAACCCAATAAGTAGTTTGGTGTTGCTTGTTTCTGTGCTTGCGAGAGATGAGAGTGGGACACCTGCGTAGGTCTCTACCTCGTCAATCTCTCCCATTGTTAGTTCATTTACGTTCATGTCTTGCTCCTATTCCTGTTAGTTCCCCCTCCTACTGGGTGCCCCCCGAAAGGGACACCCAGCGGAATAGGGGTATTCAGTTGTTACTTACTTGCTGTTTTTGGTGCTACGAAAGGTGTGTCGCTATCGCCAATGCGATTTACAACGTCATCCTTGACCTCAAACTCGTAGTCAAAGGTCCAGGCATCCTCACCTGCGTCTCCACCAACGGAGGGGTAAGCACCCTCCTTCACAAGAACTGATCCTGTGAAGTGTGGTTGGTTCTGTGTTGCTGTTTCGTTGCCGTGTGGGGCAAAGACGAAAGCCAACTCGCCACCCACCTTTGCGAGATCCCATAGAAGGGCGTGAAGTGCCTTCTCTGGTGTGTAGTCAGTTGATTGGAGGGCGGTAATATTCATTACCCAAACCTCTCCATCAGCGTTTGCTGTGCCTACATCGCAAAAGGTAAGGGTGCCGTCAGTAGCGGTTGTATCGCCTGTGGCCTTCTCCAACACAACAGAAGTTAGATCGCATTGATATTCAACGCCATCGTAGGTAAAGGTAATGCCCTTACCCTTCATTCGTGTGCGAGCCATTTCGCTCAACTCCTTACAAAGATTTGTCTGCTGTTATCTGTAACTTTGTGCCGAGGAAAGTCCCGTTGTTTACTTCAAAGGCAGAAGGTTGATCTACCTCTTCAATAAACCAACTATCCAAAGCATCTACTGCTTCCACAATCAGTTGGTCTAACAAATCGGTTGCCCGTTCGTTAGTGAGTTTGTCTGCGAGAATCAACACCTCAAACCTTGTAGCAAAGTCACAGAACGCTGTCCCCTGTGTTACATAGGGACTGCCTGGACTAATCACAAAGCAAGGAAGTGATGGACGCTCTGGGATGAACTCATAGATCTTTATGTCTTGATGGTTTTGGAGTAAGACAGATTGGAGTTGTAGTTTGATCTCCTGTCTGCTTGCCTTCAAAAAGTTAGACACCATTCACCACCCACCGATTTAGTAGCGGATAGACACTCGTCATTGGGTCTTTCGCTACACGCACGGGTGAGGTTCCATCTAACGATGAGAACTGGGCGATACCGCTTGGTGCGTTACGCCTGTGGAACAACTCACTACCGACTTGTAGGTAGGCGTTATCCAAAATCTCTTCTGGGACTTCTGGTGTGCGGATACAATAAGCATTCACAAGCATCATTGCCTGTGCTAAACATTGCTCCGCAAAGTCCAAGTCGCTTTGGGTGCCTCCTACATAGTCCAGTAGTTGTTCCTTTGTAGTCATCGTCAGTCAGTCCTCTTACGCCATGTTCACCTGATAGATCATCTCTGGGTAAATGGTTCCAAAGGCGATGTATCCGTAGATTGAGAACTGGTTGGTGAGATTCGTAATATCCTCATCGGACAAACGGAATGGTGCTCCACCTGATTCCCATGTGGTGATTGCGTTGCTGTTTGCGATGTAGAAGGTGCCTGCTGGTAGAGCAGGATCAACTACGACCTCCAAGCCAAAGATGTTGGCTGAAAGTGTTGGGAGGTTGCTTGTGCCGATGTTGTTTACAGGGGCAGAACCTCCAACGATGGGACGACCATCAACGGCAAAGAGTGAAACGATTTCTTTCCAAACATCGGTTGATGCGAGGATGAAACCTGGACGAACTCCTGCGTTGGTGTAGAGGGAGATAGAAGCGTCTGCGACTGCCTCTGTAATGCCCTCTGCGGTAGCGGGTGTTGCTACTGATGCGTCGTAAGTGCCTGCTGTGAGGTTGGTGATGAAGCGATCGTTTGTCTCCTTGCCGTAGGCGAGGGACATAGCACGGAATACCTCTGATAGGTAAGCAACGCTTGAACGCTCAATGGTCTGACGAGAAACGTCGGTCCAACCACCAATAGTCATAACAGGTGTGGTCTTGGTTTGTAGGGACAACTTGCCGAAAACAAGTGTGTCTCCCTGTGCTACCTGCTCGTCAGCGTCAATGGTGTTTGCCTGAACTGCTGGGTAGTCGATGTTTAGTCCTGCCTCTGGGAGACCAGAGCGACGGAAAGCGTTGAGTGATGGACGACCGTGATCGACCATGAGGAGTGCCTCATTTACCCAAGCATCCCGACCAATGGAGTCAGGGCCATCTGGACTAACAACTGCTCCTGCGTAAGCACGGGTCTGTTCGATTGCTTGCTCGTCTCCACGAACTACTGCTTTGACGAAATCGCCAAAGGTGTTCCATGAAGGAGCAGAGGCAACCACAGGTGCGGACTCACGAACAGAAGCAATTTCACGAGAGAGTGCGTCAAGTTCGGCACGGATCTCTGTGTTATCTGTTTCTGGGGTTTCCATAACTTTCTCCAAAGTATCTGTATTTGTTGCTTCGTCCTCACGAACTGCGAGAACATCAGCGTTTTTGTAGGCGGGGAAAGAGACAATAGAAACTTCTTTTAGGTTTACTGCCTCACGCACTACTACGCCTTCTTCCTTGCGGTCTTTGACTGCCTGGAATCCAACGCTCATTTTGTTGAGAACACCATCACGCATCAAAGTAAGGACTTCGTTGCCTCGCTCTGTGTCGCTAATGCGTGCCTCTACCAAGTAACCTTCTTCGGTCTCTTCGCCACGAGTGACTTTGCCGATGGGTTCCTTGTGTCCGTAGAAGAGTTTTACGTCCTCTACGTTTGAGATAGCACCACGCTCAAAGCGTTCCTTGATGCCTGAAATCTCAATAGTCTCGTTGTAAGGGACAGCGATTCCAGAGAGGGTTCTCTCTTCTGGGTTTGCTTCTCTTACTTCAAACTCGTAGTTATTCATTATTCCTCCTGCCCCCGACTTTGTGGGGTTTGGATTGGTGCTTGCTGGAAGAAGTCACCCACGGGTTCTGGGCTGTATCCCTCCATCATCCTTACCTCTTGGGGCGTAAGAACCTGCTTGTCGATGAGGTCTTTGTAAGCACCTACACGGGTCTTCAAGTCACTTCGCATAAGTCCGTCAAGACGGAAAGATGCCTTCTGCCCTCTGGGTAAGAGGTCTGTAAATGCCTCTTCAATAGAGACGAGGTATTCGCTCAAGGTTGTTTGTAGGAAGAGGATGCCCAAGGTCTCTGTGGTGGCGTAGGTCAGAGACGATCCTTCGATTCCTGCTCCCAAGAAGATGGGTGGGATACCAAACAAGCGAGCGATTTGTAGTGTGGAGAACTTCTGGTTCTCTAAAAGCATGAGGTCTTCTGGGGTCAAGGAGATAGCGGAGTAAGAAAGTCCAGCACCAAGAACAGCAAGACCTCGTGTGCTCTGTGCCTCTCCCCATGCTGTGCGGTAGGCATCTGCCTGCTCTTGGTTTAGGTATTGGTCTGATGAGAGAACACCTGTGGGGATGCCTCCGTTTTCCAAGAAAGAGTTTGAGTAAAGAAGTAGTCGCTTTGCGTTCTCTATGTCGTCTGCTCCTGCTTGGAGAGGACCTGTGCCCTTGATACCCCCAGGAAGCACCATCAGTTTGATGTGCTTGATGTTCTTCTTGTTTACACGCCTTCCGTTGTAGTCGTAAGTAATAGGTGCTCCGATTTTGTCCTCTCTGTTTACAATTACGGCCCTGGGATTTAGCACCTCCAAGTTCTTTACTTCTCCATCTTGATTGCGTGAAACCCACCAATAGGCGTTGCCTGTGAGGGCGAGAGAGGTAGAAGTGCTACCCCAAAAGTCGTTTGTGTTTGTGTTTATGTCTGGGCGTTTCGCCAAAGGCACACTTACCTCTTCGTCTCCCCGCTTCACAAGCAGAGGTAGTTGAGAGATTGTGTTTGAGATAATAGAAACGCACCGATAGACGGCACCAATAGAAAGTGCGGTCTCTTGTGAGAGAACCAACGCATCCCTTGAAGGCGGGAGAACCCCTGAACCTGTGCCCCCTCCTGGGGAAGTTGCTGGTCCAGTTACTTGTTGTTCCTTTTCGGAACGAGTAAATACTTGAAACATATTTTCTTCACTACCTTTTATTATACTACGATTTTGTAACACTTTTTAGAACACTTGTGTTGCGTGTGCTTGCTCTGTGAGTTGTAAGTAGCAAGCAAAGATGGTCGCCATCGCAACATCTATTTCCACAGCAGAAGACGGACGCACAAGTTTGTATTCGTCACCCATCTCTTTCCTACCGACTCTCGCCATCTGATAGTCAAGTAAGTCAAGGTGATCGTGCTTGATGCGTTCCGTCATAACTGCTTCATAGAACAAAGGAGGAGCAACAAACTCATCTCTTCTTACGAGTGCTTTTGTTCTTACTCCTTTTTCTTGGAGTGCGTCGATCAACGCTTTACCCCAATAAGTTGAGATCCCTACCTCTGTGTAAGGCACTTGTTCCAACACTTTTAGAAGTAAAGAAAGTGCCTGCTCGTAGGAGGGTTTGATTACTGACGCTAATACTGCTGTGTGAATGTCGTTTTCTACCCTCCACGCCCCCGACAGCGTGAATGCGGACCACCCTGGGGCTATGTCTGCGACTATCTTCATAGGTTCTGGTGGGTAAGAACACTCCCCCAACTGCTTCCACTTTCCAAAAGGTAGGAAGGGGTTTTCAGCAGTAATAAACCTATTTAGTTTGTATCTAACTGCGTCTGCTTCTGGAAGCACAGCGATTTCTTGGAGTGTGCCTTCAAGAGACATGCGTCCTTCTGCGAGTGCTGGGTTTGCTTTCTTCAACTGTTCTGGGTTGTCTGTGTTACTACCTTCATCTGCTTCCCAGATTGCTATTCCTAACCCTGGTGCCCCCGACTTTCCCTGCTCGTAGAGACGCTTCAACAACTCGCTTTCTTCTGAACCTGCGGTTGTAATACCAAAGACAAGAGAGTTCTTCTGCTGTCCTGCTCCGATGATTACTGCGTCATAGGTTTCAGGTTTGAGGATGTGTAGTTCGTCAAGGACACAGGCAGTTAGAGAGTGTCCCTGTAAGGAAGCGGCTTTGGAGGTAGAGACCTGTAAGTAACCGCCTGCCTTTGTCTTGATGCCTCGTGTCTCTGTTGTTTGTCTAAACTTCTTTTTGATCTCTGGGGAACTATTTACCAAGTTAGAAAACCTGCTGTAAGCGATGTTTGCTTGTTGGAGTGTGGACGCAATAGCAAACACGTTGGGTTGTGGGTGATGGGCAAGCATGAAGTAGAGCATCAAGGCAGAAGCAATAGTGGTCTTGCCGTTCTGCCTACCCATAGACACGATGTATTGCCTGAAACGGAAGTTGCCCTCTGCGTCTGTTTGTAGTGCCTGACGCAAGATCCACTTCTGGAACTCGTCTAACTTCATAGGGACTGCGTTGTTAGAGAAGGCAAACTCCGCAAGAGCGATTGCTTTCTCACCCTCTTCAAACGAGTAACCTTCCTCTTCCTTTGTGTAGAAGGCAGGCATCCAGTTAGTCATAGTTCCGTAGCACCCCTTCCCAACGCTTCTTCTGTTCCTCCAAGTAGTCGCCTCTGCTACGCATCGTGTAGGTGAGTGGGAACTCGTCTACCTTCCAGTTGTCCCACTTGACCTCTGCGTTGTAGGACACCATCACCTTTGCTTTCAGGTCTCCTATGACCTTCTGGAAACCCTCGTGGTGGAAGTGTTTGTGGATCTCTCCACGCTTGCCGTAGAGGTTGCTATCTATGTCGTAGGGAGGGTCAAGGTAGATAAAGGTGTCTGTGTGGTCTGTTAGGCATTCTGTGTAGTCCTTGTTGGTTATCTTCCAGTCCTTTACAACTGCCCCCGCATCTGCGAGACGAGCAAAGGCAGACACGTTGAAGTGGTTATCCCACGATGTAGGGGTAAAGGAACCTGCCTCTGTAAGACCAGAGAAGGACAACCTGTTTAGGTAGTAGAAGTTGATAGGCACCTCTGGTGCCTCTTTACACACCCCAAAGTGCTCTCGTGGGTCTTTGAGTGTCTCTTTTAGTTCTCTTGCTTGGTCTGCTAAACCCTCACTATCTTCTGCTACCGCTTTCCAAAAGTTAGTCAAGGGTGTGTAGGTGTCGTTTACCCACACAGGAACGTCATACTTTTGTGAGACAAAGAAACTAACGCTTCCCCCACCAACCATAGGGTCTGTGAAGGAGCAAAACTCTGCTGGGAAGAACGCATCTAACTTCTTTACTGCTCTGGTTTTACCACCAGGCCAACGGAGAGGACTACGCATAGACAAACACCTCTACAACGTCGTCATAACCGCCTCTTTTTGCTGTGTGCTTTATATGACTCTCTACCCGCTTGTATTCACCACGAGGGAAGTGTTCGTCAAACCATCCATCACCCAGATCTGTACCGCAGTAGGCAAAAGACCCGTGTGCTTTGAGTGCTTCCGCAAGTGCCTCGTGTTGGAAGGGAACCTTGCCCTCGTTCCCGTAGTCAGCAGGATGGGTCTTATCACTCCTGTATGGAGGATCAGCAAAGACAAAACCCTGTAAAGGCACCTCTTCCCAACTACGACAAGAGAGTTCTACGCCCTCCATATCCTTTACAAAGTTGGATATGCGGTCTGTTTCTACCTTCTTTGGTGGGTGTCCTGACGCTGTGCTGTATTGGTATCCAAACTTCTTGTAACACAACCACAGACCCCCAAAGTTGTGTTGGACCATCGCTATGAGAAGGGCACTACGCTCCTGTGAAGATAGACCGCCATAGTGGTAGGCGTTCCTCATATCGTCGTTGTAGAAACTGCGTGTGCCGTCAGCAATCCAACGAGATAACCAACCTTCGTAATACTCAATAACTTCCTGTGGGGAGTCAAGCAACGTGCTTATTGCCTCAACCCATTCCCCGTTTTTATCGTTTGCTACGACACGGGGGGAAAGAGAAACAGCGTGTTGTGAAACTATGAAACTGCCTGCGAACAGGTCTGTAAAGGTTTCTGCTGGTTGGAAGTGTGGAAGGTAGGTGGGAAGCAGTCTCCTCTTTGACCCACTCCACTTGGTTAGGGGTTTAGGCACCCATAGCAACCCCTTCCCCTACGCTGTTGCGTAGTAGGAGGTCAAGTGCGTCTTCGCCTTGCTCTTCCTTTGGTCGCTCTGCGATGAGAGACCGATATGCCAACCCATACTGGGAAATAAGACTTGCCTTTTGTGGGTCAGCATCAATTTGGTCTGCTAACAAGAGGAGCATGGCGATAGCAGGAGCGTGGATTGGATTCCCCACCCACTCCGCTTCTGTTTCTACCCACTCTTCTGTGGTCTTCCGTAGTGTTTTCATAAATAACTCCTTATTTTGGTTTTTCTTTGAATATTCCGACTTTTAGCAAGAAATAAAGAGGCGGGGCGAGACAGAGGAGATCCAACATCTAAAAAACTAACCAAATCTTCACTCATAACTGAATCAACCTCGCATTGGAATAGTTTTGTCTCATCACAAGTTTGTTGTTCTTTCTGCTATTGCACGAACGACACATAACAACGATGTTGGCCTCGTCATAAGCACCAACACCCCCCGCCTTTGTTAGGGGCGTTACATGGTCCAGGGTTAGATCAAAGCCTTTTACAGGTTTATTACACACTTCACACTCTTGAGGGTTGTGCTTCTCTATGTAGTGTTTGCGAAAGGTCTTCCACCTACCCCCCCGATATAGGGCCTCGCTGTCCTTATGGGTCCAGTCAGTCATCAGACCTCCCGATGTAGGAGGCGTAGCGTTTAGCAAGGGCCTGTTGAAAGGGCACTCTTATTGCTCTTGGAACACCCGTGCTCTTTGCTAACTCCTTGACCTTCCCTACATAGGTCCAGTAGGCCATAGGTGTGGGGTTGTGAAACCTTTCAATCTCAAAGAGATTTACTTCATCTTTCCAGTCACCACTTATTCTGTATTCTGCGTAGTGAGACCCACATAGACCTTTGGTTGTGGCGGTATAAGCACACCAACTAACAAAGCATTTAGTTCTGGCTGTTCTACGGGCGGGCATTCATCTCACCTATCTTCGTCATAGATAGTCCACATCCACACCAGCAACTTCCCTCAACAGAGATCTCTGCCTTGTATTCGCATTTCTCACAGAAGTAGATGTGGTAGAGAGTCATTCCAGATCGCCTCTATCGCTGTGTGGGAGAACCTGACCGCTAACACGCTCTACAAACTCCTGTGCTTCTTGGGGGTCTCTCTCTAACAGCACAAGCAGTTTTGTCCTCTGCTTTGGTGTGAGAGCGTCTAAACGGGGGTCTGGGGGCAACATCACACAACACCCCAAGCACGCTTCTTGGCGTTTGCGTAGTCCTTGCGTTGTAGTGCTCTATCTATGTGATCTGTGCTGTGTTGTATTTCAGCAAACAAGTTCTCTATTACAGAAGGCTCGACACGAGCCAACGCATCAAGAGGAAGAAGAGGTTCTATGTTTGGTAGTTCCTCATCAAGGAAGCCAAGGTCGTTGTTGTAAGTAGTAACAGGTTGCGTCAGCAACATAGTTAGTGATTCTTTTAGTGCTTCCTTTGGTGCTTCTATTAGTGCTTCTGCTTTACCCGTGTAAAGCGAGTCATCCTCGTAGGGAAAGCGAGGTGTCTCCATAGGTAAAGCAACCTCTCCCTGTATGGAAAGCAAGGTCTCTGTCTCCGTATGGAAAGCAAGGTCATCTGTCCCCATAGGGAAAGTAAGTCGGTAGACGTTGTATTTCCCTTGACTACCTACCTTCTTGTCTACAACAAGTAGTCCTGCCTCTTGTAGTTGCTTTACTGCCTTGGAGATCGTCTTACTTGACTGCCCCGTTGCTTGGGCGATGCTTTTGTAAGAGGGATGTGCTGTGTCTTTGCCTCCCCAAGCACAGGACGCAATAACGCCTGCTACAACCTTGGTGGCGTTGCCTACCTTTGATAGGGGTTGTTCCCAAACCTCAAACATCCAGCGTTGTGCTGGGTGTGAGTTCTCGTTCGCTTCTTTGAGCGTCTTTTTGTCGTTCATATGTATTTCTCCTGTCGGTATTTGTAATGGGTGTTGATAAACCCAGAGGGAGTGCGGGGATTTCCGACAGGAAACTTCCTACTTATTGGAGAAGTAGACCGCCACTATGGAAGGCGGGAGGTGGTGCGTCTATGGCTGGACGCTAACCCGCACTCCTTCAAGGACTACCAACGACACTTGCTTTCGTGTCCCTTGTGTCTCACGGAGAGGGCGGGTGCTTGTGTCTTGCTTATTCAGTTATGTACTATTATACCACAAAGTCCGATTTAGGTCAAGTGCCCTAAACCAGCCATATGTCCATTATACCAGCCGTTTCAAGGGTCAAATAACTAACTTTTGTTTATTTCCCCCTACACGCTCCTCCAGCCAAGTGTTATTACCTATGGCGTTGGGGTCATTTGCCTGTGCTTCAAAAGCATCAGAAAGAAGTTTAGAAAGTTTGTGGGTAGGTAGAAACACCTTGACTGAAAATGCTTCATCCCCTACTTCAACAACACTCATCTGGGTTTCTTTGTCGTAAAACACTTTGATGTTATGTCGCCCTGTTGCCCGTGCCTCCATTGTTCCAAAAGCAAACACTTGCTACTCCTTCCGACAGGAAGGTGTGGAAAAGATCCCCCGTTATGCACATTATGTCCATTCAAACTATCATTCTGGGACAACCACACCTTCTTTGGTTGTGGAAAACCCTATGATGCCTTCACCACTATCCACAAGGAGGCACGCCCAAATGCCCGACCAAGAGATTTTTGCTTATTCCCTTACTTACGAGTGTGGG
>WLWF01001221.1_pt1 | contig 22042 bp, 26 predicted proteins | sample 6718331 | NCBI WGS metagenome assembly WLWF01 (sample SAMN12718692, study PRJNA515312) | sponge metagenome | isolation source: marine sponge | host: Mycale hentscheli | place: New Zealand: South Island, Marlborough, Capsize Point | collected 2003-05-01
AATGAATTTTTACCATTTGTGCGCTCTATGTGGCCGGAGTTCATTGCGGGTCGTCACCACCATTTGATCGCGGAGAAGATGGAGCAGATCGCTTCTGGGAAGTTGAAGCGGTTGATTATCAACATGCCGCCTCGTCACACGAAGAGTGAGTTTGCGTCTTATTTGTTTCCGGCGTGGATGATTGGTCGAAACCCGTCGATGAAGATCATTCAGGCAACGCACACCACCGAACTGGCGGTGAATTTTGGTCGAAAGGTGAAGAACCTTCTAGAAACCGATGAATATAAAGAGATTTTTGACGATACGAAGCTGTCTGCGGACAGTAAGGCGTCTGGCCGGTGGGATACAAAGTCGGGTGGTATGTATTACGCGGTGGGTGTGGGGTCGAACTTGGCTGGACGTGGTGGTGATTTGATCATTATTGACGATCCGCACTCGGAGCAGACGGCGATGTCGGCGAGTGGTTTTGAGAATGCGTGGGAATGGTACACGGCGGGTCCCCGACAACGTCTCCAGCCGGGTGGTGCTATTGTTTTGGTACAGACTCGGTGGTCTGAGAAGGACATGACGGGCAATTTGGTGCGCCAAATGACTAAAGACCCCCATGCGGACCAGTGGGAAGTCCTTGAATTACCTGCAATTTTTGAGTCTGGTGAGCCATGTTGGCCGGAATTTTGGAAAAAAGAAGAGTTAGAGTCGGTTAAGGCGTCAATTCCGTCGTATCAGTGGAATGCGCAGTACCAGCAGAACCCGACTTCTGAGACTTTGGCTATTTTGAAGCGCGAGTGGTGGAATGTTTGGGAAAAAGACCACATTCCGAACCTTCATTACGTGATTCAGAGCTACGATACGGCGTTTAGTAAGCGAGAAACGGCTGACTACAGTGCGATTACGACGTGGGGTGTGTTTTACCCTGAAGAAATTGGTGGTCCGGCGCATTTAATACTGCTTGATGCGAAAAAAGGGCGGTGGGATTTCCCAGAATTGAAGGAAGTTGCGTTAGATCAGTACAAATATTGGGAACCAGAGACGGTTATTGTGGAAGCGAAGGCGTCAGGGACCCCTCTGACGCAGGAATTGCGTCAATTGGGCATTCCGGTGGTAAATTTCACGCCTAGCCGTGGAAATGACAAGCTTTCTAGGGTACACAGTATATCTCCGCTATTTGAAGCTGGTATGATTTGGGCACCAGATGAGTCTTGGGCGCAAGAAGTGGTGGAAGAATGCGCTGCTTTTCCTAACGGGACTCACGATGACTTGGTGGATAGCACCACGCAGGCGCTGATGCGCTATCGTCAGGGTAACTTTGTTCAGTTGCCTAGTGATGATTGGGAAGACGGCGAAGGGTCTATGAATATAAGGGCGGGTGCATACTATGGCTGAACGCGAGTACGAGTACGGCAAGCTAATTCCGGTTCCGGAAGATCAACAAGAGTATATCTTTGATCCTGAGATGCGGGAATTGCTGGCTACTGGTGACGCGATACAGGCTTATCCTGCTTCTATGGAATCTGACCGCGTTGGTCTGCCCACGGCTCTGGCTCGCGGCGCTGCCGACCTTTTTGACACAAGTCGTCGTGAAGTGGTCATGCCTGCGGAAACTCAGCTAGGCGCTTCTACTGAGTTTTTCAACCCGGTTACTAATGAGTTTGAATCGCGTGCCGATGAGACGATCCGGCCCGGCGTGTTTATGCGTCCGGAAGAAGGCAGAGGGCCGCAGGCTCGCGAAAACATGCCCTTGGCCCGTGGTTTCTCGCAAGCTGTTGATTTTGCTGGGGATTTGATCACATCTCCGAAGGCGCGGGCGCAGGCAATAGAAACGCTACAAGGTGTTCCACAAATGTTGTCGGATCAGGCAAAGCTTTCTGGCATTGCAAGCTTACGTGGTGAGCGTGTTATTGACCCAGATACGGGCATGTCCGGCAACCCATATGACGCTTTCTTATCGGCCACGACGCCTTTGGCTGTCGGACGTGCGGTTAGCGACGTGCCCGGAGCTAGCTTTGGTATTTTTGGTAGCGGTAGCGGCAAATCTGGTAAGCAAGCGGAAGATACTGTTGCCATGTTGGAAGAATCCGGTCTTGACCCTTCGGAAGGGTGGGAAAGACAAGACGGCGCTAACACTTACAAAGCCTATCGTTCTAGCTTAGATGGCAAGGTTCGCTATGAAATACCTACGAATAACGTTGCGTTTCGGGGGGTGTTTCGGGAGACGGAGGACCCCGATGTTGAATTGGGTAAGTTATTAGACCCGGAGACGAAAAATCAACAGCGTCTTGAGGCGATGCAAGGTCTTCGTATACGCATAAACAGATATAACGATAAAGAATACATACACGTGCCGGGGTTTTCTGATCTAGACGAAACACAATTAAATAAATACGGCTTTACGAAATTGGATTCTAAGGTTGGCAAGGATGGTTTGCAAAAATTCCCAGCCCCTGTATTAGAGCAGATCGTTGATTTTCCCGAACTTTTTGACGAATACCCTCAGTTACGCTCGATACGAATAAAACCAACCCCTTCTTTGGCACTCTTTCTTAAAGGTTCTTACAACCCCGACACGAAAGAGATTTCTCTCGCGTCCGTGCCGAATACGGCAGAAGGTCGCAAAGAAATGATGAGCACGCTGTTACATGAAGTTCAGCATGCGGTGCAAGACATGGAAGGCTTGTACGGCGGTGCCAACACCGGGATGTTTGAACCTGCCGGATTTGGCCAACGAACGAACAAAAACCGAGATGCACGTAAAGAGGTAGACAAGGAAATTGAGGATAGTTTAGACAATCTGGTGGTAACCCTTGATGACCCCGCCTCGGAAAAACCAAAAACAGGGATGTTTGGGAAAATTTTTGGATTGTCTTCGCCGACATTGCCGCCGCGCACTCAGACAGGATTAGCAGGCGCAGACGAGGAAAGAGTCCGGTTTGTTAAACGTGCAACCGTCAGTTATCTCAAAGAGCGTGCAGAAGAAGAGGAACAGCTTGCTGCGGGAGAGCTTACTGTTGGAGAGAGATCTCGGCGTGAACTCGAAGACGCTATTGCACGTCGTCAACAACAACTGCGAGATCGCGGGGCATCGGAAGACGAAATTGCCGACGTTGAAACAGAATATCGGGGTCAGGCTTTTCGATACGGGGGTTCTGACCGGGAAATGATTTATTTGGCTGATGAGCTTAAAAAAGCCGGAGTCAAAAACTCAGAAAAAGTCGCAGAAAGAATCGGCAACGCTTTTGACGATCAGATACAAAAGCTACGACCAATACTCAAAGAAAAAGAACAGATAGACGAAATAAGCAGTCGATCCTACGAAATGTATGCCGGTAATCCGGGTGAAGTTGAAGCACGTAACGTGCAAAGAAGGTTTGAAGGCATCAAAGAGGGTGAGTATCTACGCCACCCGTCTGGTGAGTTAAGACCGTTTACTGACGAAGTCACTCCCGCAGGAATGCAAACCCTCGACCCTGAAGTCACGCAAGGGATGGTTTTACCGGAAGGTGGGCTTGTTTATTCGCTATCCGAAGGTCGAAAAGGTCAGCCGTCTTTTTCTATTGACGATCCTAACGACCCACAAATGGATTTACCGGGCATGGGGCCACCCAAGCCCGTTCCGACAGAGGACCCGGCAGCAAATCTTCTCTCTATGCGAGACGGCATGATTGGCGCTTTGCGGGAGGACGAACTAGGTTCTCGAAAACGGTCAGAAATTCAAGCGTCCCTCAATCGAGTCAATCAAAGAATCTTTCGCTTGCGGCAAGAAGCGGGCTACCCAACTGACAACTTATACGCCAACGGTGGTATGGTGAACAATATGAGACGAAGAAACATCAGCGGTTTGACCAACCTGCTTAGTAAATACAACACCTCTGGACCCTTAGCGGGTGCCGGAAATGTTCCACGTGGAACAACGCCTGTGCAGATGAATCGAGGAGGTAATCCTCAGTTTGGCGGTGGCCTGAATCTTTCCCCAGAGGACATTGCTTCTCTTTCTCAGTCTATTGCGAATAGGTCACAAACTCCCGGCATGGGTCCTGCGATGATGAATCCGGGTTTTTCTTTAGATTTAGATGCCATCCGTGCTGCTGCCGCAGCCGCGCAAACTACTCAGGCGGAGCCACCGCCTCCTCCGGTGGTTAGCGCACCGCCGCCCGCGCAACAACAAGCACCACCTTTTACTCCAGCACCTACCCCGGTTCCACCACCCCCGCCAGTGATGGAAACTCCACCACCGGTGGTAGATGTAGTGCAGCCTCCCAGCGCGCCGGTAACTCCGCCGCCCATGCTGCCCCCTGCCCCGGATTTACCTCCACCGGTATACACACCGCCGCAACCAACTGAGGTAACGGTGCCTACGGAGCCGATGTTTACGCCTCCGCCCGTAGCAGCCACTCCGGATCTCCCTGCGCCGGGGATGTTGTCTGACGCGGTCGTTGATTTTGATATTTCAGACGAAATTACGCCTCAGACGGAAGGCTATGCAACTACTCGTGGGATGAACATTGCCGCCACAGGCGACCCTTTTGGCGATGCAATAGAAGGCGAGTATCAAATGCCTATCTACAAGCCGCAAGTGGCTGCTGGGGCAATGCCTTTCTTGAGCGTTCGTTACGGTCGCCCGACAACGCCGCCTGACCAACCGCCGCCAAGATCGGATCAGTACTCTACCGGAAGTTTGGGCAGAGCTAATTACGCGGAAGCCTTGGCGAATTGGGAACGGCTGTACGGCCCGGTTGAAGACTATCAAGCGCCTGATACTGATGCGGTTATGGAGGATACTAGCGCCGCCGAGTCTACCGGTAGTGTCAGCGGGGTTTCTTCGGGCACAAACTTTTACCCCGAGCCGCCTCCGGTGAGAGGTAGTGGAAGCATAGGTGCAACAACTCTTTATAACGCCCGAAAATTGGCATGGGAACAGAAATACGGCCCTGTTGAAGATTACTACGCGGCGCAGGAAGCCGCGCAAAACAACAACATTAATGTGTATTTAAGTCGTCAGGGCGAAGAAGCAGTAGCGGCCCAATACGGCTATACGGTTGAGCAGCTTAGGTTAGTGAACGAAGATCGAAGAAACCAAGGGTTGCCTCCGCTTGGCGAGCTTATTTCGGGGATTGGCGTAAACCCCAGCTTTTAGGAAAAAATTATGGCAAATGGCGATAGACCCCCAGTTTCGTTGATGGACAGAGAGGGCATGGATCTTTCTGAAGAAGAACTGCTTTCTGTAGAAGTCGAGGCGCTTCCTAACGGCCTTGATACCAACGGCGTGATGAGCGTTGAAGGTGTAGAAGTAACCCAAGATGAGGATGGCGGTGTCACCTTTGACTTTGATCCGCTGCGAAATAAAGACCGTGAAGACGATTTTTTCGACAATCTAGCGGAATTTATGTCGGAATCCGAGATGGCGGAAGTAGCCAATGACCTGATGGAGCAATACGACGCCAACAAGGCGTCTAGGCACGATTGGGAAGAGGCTTACTCTAACGGCCTAGAACTACTGGGGTTCAACTACGAAGAGCGCACAGAGCCTTTTAGGGGCGCTACAGGGGTGACACACCCCTTGCTTGCCGAAGCTGCTGTTCAGTTTCAGGCGCAGGCGTTTAATGAGCTATTGCCTGCGGACGGCCCCATACGAACCACGGTTCTCGGATCAACCACGCATGCCAAGTCTGAGCAAGCTACTCGTGTAAAAAACTTTATGAATTACTACATCACCAACGTGATGGAAGAGTACACCCCTGAATTTGATCAAATGCTGTTCAACCTACCCTTGGCGGGCAGTACGTTTAAGAAAGTTTACTTTGATGACACGTTGGGTCGTCCTGTCAGTAAATTCGTTCCGGCAGAGCACCTAGTAGTGCCTTACGAAACATCTGATCTGGCGACTTGTCCATGTATTACACATGTTGTTCGCACGTCATTAAACGATCTTCGTAAACAGCAGATCGCAGGTTTTTACCGTGACATTCCTGTACTTCCCTCACAGTCAGGAAGCAGCAGTATTTCGGATGAAATCGACCATATTGACGGCGTAAGCGCCTCAAACATCGATTACGACTGCACTTTGTTGGAGTTTCACGCGGATTTAGACCTTCCCGGCTATGAAAACAAAGATGAAGACGGTGAAGAAACAGGCATAAAAGTGCCGTATATCGTCACTATTAGCGAAGAAAACAGCAAGATACTGGCTATTCGACGTAATTATGAGGAAGAAGATCCCCTAACTACAAAGATTCAATACTTCGTGCATTACAAGTTTCTGCCCGGATTTGGGTTTTACGGCCTTGGTTTGATTCACACAATCGGCGGTTTATCGCGAACCGCGACTGCTGCACTGCGTCAATTGATCGATGCGGGTACGCTTTCTAACCTTCCTGCTGGATTCAAGGCTCGCGGCCTGCGGATCAGGGACGATGATTCACCTTTACAGCCGGGTGAATTTAGGGACGTTGACGCGCCCGGAGGGCAGATTAGAGACAGTTTGATGCCGCTACCGTTCAAGGGTCCAGATGGCACGCTTTTCCAGCTACTGGGCTTTGTAGTGGACGCTGCGCAGCGTTTCGCCACCATCACTGACATGAAAGTGGGTGACGCCAATCCAAACGCGGCTGTCGGCACTACAATAGCTATGATTGAGCAAGGCACTCGTGTAATGAGTGCTGTTCATAAGCGGTTACATTACGCCATGAAGATTGAGTTCAAGATCTTGGCTCGTGTAATGAAAGAGAGCTTGCCTCCGGTTTATCCGTATGAGGTGCCGGGTGCGGAGTCTACGGTTAAGGCTACTGACTTTGACGACAGGGTAGACGTACTTCCTGTGTCTGATCCTAACATTTTCTCGCAAAGTCAGAGAATCGCGTTGGCTCAGACTGAGCTACAGATGGCGATGCAGGCTCCGGATATTCACAACATTCCCGAGGTTTACCGCCGGGTGTATGACGCATTGGGCGTTAAGAACTCTGACATGATCTTGCGGGCGGACACGCCGAACGAGATTGCACCGAAAGATCCGGCGCAAGAAAACATCGATACGCTTGAGAACACGGCGTTACAGGCTTTTAAGGGTCAGAATCACGCGGCACACATGCAGTCGCACATTCTTTTTGTAACGGGCGGGATGGCCTCACAAATGCCTAATGTGCAGTTGTCGATTCAAAAGCACCTGTTGAATCACATTCAGCTACAGGCCGAAGAACAGGCCGAACAAGCCTTTATGCAGCAGAACCCGAATGTAGCGTTGACAGACCCTGCAACAAACCAGCAGTACCAGATGATGGTTGCTCAGTTTGTGGCACAAGGAACTCAGCAGCTTGTTGATTTAGGCAAGCAGATTCAGAGTGCAGGCCAGCCGCAAGGACCAGACCCGTTGATTCAGTTGAAGCAGCAGGAGTTGCAGCTTAAATCACAACAAGAACAAAACGATATGGCAATGGAGCAGCAAGAACTACAGTTGGAAAGGGAAAAGCTTGCCCAGCGAGAAGCTCAGTTTCAACAGCGCCTGCAAAGCCAAGAAAACCAAACCGCTGCGCGCATCGATGCGGGTATGCAAAGAGAGTTACTCAAGCAACAAAACAATAGAGGTGATCTATGACCGGTAGAGTAAAAATCATGGGTTCTCCCATAAAAGAACCGCCCAAGCCTGTAAACAAGGCCGACATTAAAGGCCAAGGAAGTATTCCGTATGCCACTTTGACGGAAGAGGCTACCCCGAACACGGAAAAGGGTAAGGTGTTTCGAGGTAAAAAGCGGGGTATGGGCGCTGCTGAAAGAGGCGGTCGTTACATCAGTTGTTAAGTATTTGATTTCCTGTGCCAAAGACGCGAGAATATGAGATATCGTCGGATAATTAAGGACACTTAGATTGGACGGTATCGATATTGTGCAGTATGTCCGAAAGACGCTGCTGGATCGCAAGGCCCAAATTACCGAGCTAATGTCGGAAGGCGGGATTAAAGACATGGAACATTACAGGGAGTGTATGGGAGAAATTCGCGCATGCGATTACGTTCTCGTAGAGCTTTCTGAAATGCTAGACAAACAGGAAATGATGGATGTCTGAAGTTAAAGAAACCTTGGACTTGTCCAAGGTATACGTTTCGGAAGAGGAACGCGTACTAGACCCTTCTCTGATTGAAAAATCCGCAATTGAAAGATTGCCGCAACCTACAGGTTGGCGCGTGTTGATCATGCCTTTTCGCGCTCCGCGAAAAAGCAAGGGGGGTATTTTACTAAACACCAAGACTCTAGAGGAAGATGCTATTCAAACTAACGTTGGGTATGTACTTCGTTTGGGTCCTGATGCGTACAAAGACGGCGAAAAATATCCGCGAGGCGGGTGGTGCGAAGAAAACCAATGGGTAATTTTTGCGCGCTATGCCGGATCTAGGTTCCGTTTAAACGGAGAAGACGCTGCTGTATTTGGCAGCGAGGTTAGGATTTTAAATGACGATGAGATCTTAGCCACAATCCTTGACCCTACTGATATTCACCATAACTAAGGGACATGCAAATGAGTGAAGCAAAAGCTGCTCACGAAGCCGATGACGGCCAAGTAGAGCTAGAGTTTACGGAAGAAGCTCAGGAAGTAGAGATTGAAGCTACCTCCGACACCGAAGCAAGTTCGGAATCGGTTGTAGAAGAATCCAATGACGATGAGCATGAAAAGTATAGCCAAAGCGTTCAAAAGCGCATAAACCAGCTTACCAAGCGGGCTAAAGAGGCCGAAAGAGAACGAGAAGAAGCGTTACGTTACGCTCAAACGATCCAGACAGAAAACACTTCTGTTAAACAAAGACTTCAATCTTTGGATCAAAATTACATAACCGAGTATGGTAATCGTGTAGTTTCTGAGCAAACTAGGGCCAAGGAAGAGTTAAAGACCGCTATTGAAACCGGTGACGTAGATCGTCAGATGGCTGCGCAAGAACGCATCGCACAGCTTACTTTAGCCGCAGACAAGCACGCTCAAGCCAAAGCCCAGCGGCAAGCGCAGGCCGAAGCGCAGGAGCAGCAGGCGTATGTTTCACAGCAGCCTCAATACCAACCTGCTCCATCAGTACCCGCTCCCGACGCTAAAGCAGAAGAATGGGCAGAAAAGAATGATTGGTTTGGAACTGATGACGCAATGACCTTTGCGGCTTTCGGTTTACACAAAAAACTCGTTCAAGATGAAGGGTTTGACCCCTCTAGCAATGATTACTATGATGCGCTAGATTCTCGAATGAGAGATGCATTTCCACACCGGTTTACTGATGCGGAAGATGCACCACGAAATAATCGTTCAGGGCAATCTGTTGCGGGTGTTTCCCGTAACAAGTCCTCTGGACGCGGCAAAAAGGTTCGCCTCTCCCCGAGCCAAGTAACAATTGCCAAAAGATTGGGAGTGCCACTCGAAGAGTACGCAAAATACGTGAAGGAAGGACAATGACTGATAATCAACAAGATGAAATTGATGCAATCAAGAGAACTTCCCGCGCAAAATCATCACGGGCTACACAGGTTAGAAGAAAGCCGTGGAGTCCACCGTCTAAATTAGACGCGCCCCCTGCGCCAGAAGGGTTCAAACATCGTTGGATACGTGCGGAAGTGCGTGGTTTTGAAGACCGCACTAACATTTCTTCCCGTATGCGAGAAGGCTACGAGTTAGTTCGACGCGATGAGTACCCGGATTTTGAGGCACCTACTATAGAATCAGGGAAATATGAAGGCGTGTTTGGTGTTGGCGGATTGCTTCTGGCAAGAATCCCGTTGGAAACGGTTGCAGAACGAACTGAATATTTCGAGAGAAAGAATGCAGATCAGATTGAAGCCATTGAAACGGACGTTCTTCGCGAGAATGCACACTCGACTATGGTGATTGACAAACCAGAACGTCAATCCCGTGTAACTTTTGGTGGTCCTCGTAAGTAAAGCTTTTAGGAGCAAATAATGGCAAATCAAGAAACCGCTTACGGGCTTCGTCCTATTGGACTTGTCGGCGCAGCCGCAAATTCAAACGGAATTACCGAGTACGAAATTGCCTCTAACAACACAAACGCTATTTTTCAATACAGCATCGTAGTTCCGACTGCGGCTGGTGTTATTGATCAAGCAGGCGACACGGCGGGCGGTACAACTGCTGCGCTAGGTGTGTTGGTGGGAATTCAGTACATGGATTCGGTATCGAAGAAGCCTGTTTATTTAAACTATTGGCCCGGTTCAGCTAGCGTTAGCGTTGACACGAACTTCCCTGTCAAAGCTCTCGTTGCAGATAACCCGATGCAAACTTTCCAAGTCGCTACAGACGCAAGTATTACCGACCGAGCTACGGCTCTGACGGCTGTTTTTGCTAATGCAAGCCTTGGTACGTCTGCTCGAACGGGCAGCACGGATACCGGACGCTCAAACTCAGCGTTGGGTGTGTCTACGATTGCAACCACGGCAACTCTGCCGCTTAAAATCATGGGTATCGTCGATGACGACGCCAACAGTGATTTTGCCGCAGCAGGTATTGGTTTGGTTGTAAGAATTAATTCACACTACAACTCTCCGAATGCGCGTTTCGATTCACAAACCACTGCCACGACAACTGGCATCTAGGGTAGGAGAAATTCAATGCCTATTACACGCGCCCAACTGGCGAAAGAGCTTGAACCCGGCCTAAATGCTTTGTTCGGCTTAGAATATGATCGTTACGACCAAGAGCATGCTGAAATCTTTGACGAAGAGTCCTCGGACAGAGCGTTTGAAGAAGAAGTAATGCTTTCTGGCTTCGGCACTGCCCCTGTGAAATCAGAAGGTGGCGCTATCTCGTTTGATGCCGCGCAGGAAACATATACTGCACGGTATTCGCACGAGACAATCGCGCTGGCTTTTTCAATCACTGAGGAAGCTATCGAAGATAATCTCTATGACAAGTTGGCAGCACGCTATACTCGTGCGCTGGCACGTTCTATGTCACAAACCAAGCAGATCCGTGCAGCTAGTGTATTGAACAATGCGTTCAGTGCGGCTAGTCCTATCGGTGACGGTTCGGCTTTGTGTGCAGCAGATCACCCGTCTATTTCGGGTAATCAGTCGAACGTTCTGGCAACTGCTTCCGATCTTAATGAAACGTCTCTTGAGCAGATGTTGATTGATATCGCAGGCTTTACCGACGAGCGGGGCCTGAAAATTGCTGTTCGCGGAATGAAACTAATCATTCCAAAGGAACTGCAATTTATCGCAGAACGAGTTTTGAACTCAGCCCTGCGTCCCGGCACTGCCGACAACGACACTAACGCACTCAAGTCTATGGGTATGCTTCCAGAGGGAGCAGTGGTAAACCACTTCCTGACAGACACTGACGCGTTTTTTGTCAAAACCGACGCCCCTAATGGCTTCAAACTGTTTCAAAGAACAGCCATCAAAACTGCGATGGAAGGTGACTTTGATACTGGAAACATGCGCTTCAAAGCGCGTGAGCGATATTCGTTCGGTGTTTCCGATTGGAGATCCGTTATCGGCACTCCCGGTGCATAAGTTTGTAAAAACTTGTGAAAAAGAAGGGGCACATTGTTGCCCCTTTCTTTTTTGTGTATGCTAAAACCATCCCTGACAGTCGCATGTTGCGACTGACATGACCCAAGACAGGAGATAGACATGGGACAAACAACATTTTCAGGACCAGTAAGGTCCGAGCGCGGCTTCACCCCGGCGGGTTCAAATGCAGTAGTAGCAATTACGGCAGAAACAACCCTTACCTATGCAGACCATGTTGGTCGTATCATTGAAATTAACGATGCGGACGGTGCGGTTACGCTTCCAACAATTACCTCGGATACTATTGGCGCGACCTACAAGTTCATTGTTGGCACTGATTCGACTGATTTAGATGTCAAAACCGATGGCACGGACAAGTTTGTTGGTTCTCTTGCCGTAACAGGAACAACCACCAAGGCTTTTGCTCCGGGCGCGACTAATGACGTGATTTCGATGAACGGCACTACAACGGGTGGCGACAGAGGCTCAATTATTGAGGTAACCGCTATTGCTACCGCAGAGTACATGGTTTCAGGTTCTTTGGTTGGTTCAGGTACGGTTGCTACTCCATTCGCGGACTCGTAACAGGAGGCAATTATGGCTGATACAGTAGCCTCGCAAACGCTGTCGGATGGTCCGAAATTCACTGTTTTGAAGCTGACCAACATTTCTGACGGCACTGGTGAAAGCGCCGTCACGAAAGTTGATGTTTCGGCGTTGCAACCTAGCGCAGACGGTGACTCCTGTACGGGAGTCACTATCGAACGAATTTGGTGGCAATGTATTGGGATGAAAGTCCAAATATTGTGGGATGCCAGTACGGATTTGTTTTGTATCGAACTAGGTGAAAACCAGAGTGGTGATCACGACTACACAAAATTTGGCGGTTTGACGAACAACTCCGGGTCGGGCAAAACAGGTGATGTAAACTTCACCACAGTGGGTCACACGGATGCAGACACATACACAGTTATCCTGTACTTGAGGAAAAACTTTTAGTAAGGAAACTTAATATGGCAACAACCAAAGATGCTAAAAGACTTCCTTCCGGTCGAATAAAGTATCGGGGTGAAACGTTTGCAGGTTTTAACAAGCCCAAACGAACCCCCGGAAAAGCCAAAAAAAGTGCTGTTCTTGCTAAAAAAGGCAGTGAAATCAAGCTAGTTAGGTTTGGTGATCCAAAGATGTCGATTAAAAAAGATCAGCCGGGAAGGAGATCTAATTTTCGCGCTAGGCACAATTGTGACACGGCTAAAGATAAGTTTTCTGCTCGCTATTGGTCGTGCAAAGCATGGTGATGACCCGTGGAGACATGCCTAAAGGTTTAACGTACTACCGTAAAGGCGGTGCTGCGTCAAAAAAAAGCAAGGGCAGTAAAATCTGCCCTGCGGGTAAAGCATGGGCAAAAAGGACGTTTGACACGTATCCTTCTGCGTATGCCAACATGGCCGCGTCTAAGTATTGCAAAGACCCTAATTACGCAAAAGGTAGTAAGAAGAAAAAGTAATGGGTGAACTGAAGAAATGGCGAGAACAGAACTGGGTTCGCATCGATAGTGAAGGCAACATTGTTGGTAAATGCGGCACTTCTCCCGACAAAAAGAACCCTGATCGTTGCTTGCCGGAGTCTAAAGCTCGTTCTTTAACTAAAGCAGAACGCGCTGCTACCGCACGTAAAAAGAAAAAAGCGGGAAAAACTGGTAAGACGGTTGTATCTAACACTAAAAAAGCCACTGTTAAAGGCATGCGCGAAGGCGGTGCTGTCCGCAAGGAAATTGCGAGGGGCTGCGGTGCTGTTTTAGAAAATCGCAGAAAAGTAACTAAACACCTGTGAGGTAGCTATGTCGGTAGTAAATTTGGGCAACGGTGCCCCAAAACAAAAGACTGCAAAAAAGAAAGCTTCTGCCATGAAGTCTAAGGGCATGAAGAATGGCGGGGCCATGATGAAGTCCAAAGGCATGAAAATGGGCGGTGCCATGATGAAGTCCAAAGGCATGAAGATGGGCGGTAAAGTGTCCAAAATGAAGTCTAAGGGCTATCGCCAAGGTGGAAAGGTAAGCAAGTAGAGCATGGCTTACCTACAGTCGAACATCCCGCACTTTAAATGCTGGGTAAGAAAAGAGTTTACGCATAACCACGAGGCTTACCACGGCGAGTTTTTGCACGCCATGGCTGTTGCCGTGACTACGATGCCTTGTAGATGTCTGAGTTTTCAGATGATTTTCACGGGTATTGAAGCAGAAGGTGAGGAAGAGGATACCGTGCATGGCGGTGCCATGTGGGCAAGGATGCCTATAACCGCTTTGGTAGCGGATGTTCCTTTGGAGGAATGGCCGGAACCTATGGCGGTGCATGACGCACAGCCTTGGGACTGTTCCTCGCACCACCACGCTGTTTATGTTTTAGATCGTGCAACGCCATGCCCTTGGATGGCAAAAATTGGTGGAGAAATGTATCCCGCCAAGTATCTTTTCACAGTAGACTACACCGAGAGTGAAATTGCGGATGACCCAGCACAGCACAAACAAAGTCACGTGCTGCAACTTTTAGATGCGGGGGAGTGGACAGGTAACATCGTTGCATTACCAAACAACCGGGTTCGTGTGACGCACCCCGCGTGGTTTGAAACGGGTACAGGCGCTCCAGATTTTAAGCCTTCGGCGCACATACATTACTCGAAGTCTGATTTAGACTACGTCCTTGATGTGAACCGTGTATTCGATAATTTATACCATGACAACGAGTAACAGCAAAAATTTTGAAATTGATGTAGCTGAATACATCGAAGAAGCTTTTGAGCGTTGTGGCTTAGAGGTTAGAACCGGCTATGACTTGGTCACTGCAAAACGTTCGTTAAATTTGTTATTCGCTGATTGGGCCAACCGTGGCCTTAATCAGTGGACGATTGAGCAAACGTCTCTCACGGTTGCCTCTGGAATTAGCGAATATCCCGCAGGAACTTTGTCTTTACCTGTAGCTGCTTCAGCCAGTTTTTCGGTAGGGGAAGCGATTACAGGCGGCACCAGCGGTGCCACTGCTTCTGTAATAAGTAAAACTAGCGCCACTTCAATGTCTACCACTGTTCCAACAGGTACGTTTTCTGCTGATGAAACGATCACAGGTGGCACCAGTGGCGCAACCACCACCGTTTCTGCTGCGCAAGATTTTAGTGACGTGCAGTCCACTATCGACATTTTGTCCACGGTAGTGACTCGTGACGGCACTGACTTTGAAATAGACAGGTTGAGCCGCTCTGGATTCTTAAACATCCCCTCAAAATCACAGACAGGGCGACCAAATCAATTCTTTTTAGATCGTCAAATAACTCCTGTGCTAAAAATTTGGCCGGTTCCGGACAATAGCACCGATATTGTCAAGTTTAACCGCCTGACTCGTTTGGACGATGCCGATACTTTTACCGACACGGTAGATGTTCCTTTTCGTTTTTACCCTTGTTTAGCCGCAGGATTGGCTTACTACCTGTCTATGAAGAAAAATCCTCAGATGATGGGTATGCTAAAAAGTGTTTATGAAGAAGAAATGATCCGGGCTATGGAAGAAGATCGGGATAGAGCTTCTTTCCGGATCAGCCCTCCGGCCTATAACTACGGGGTGTAGCTATGACTTTTGCTTCAGGGAAAAATGCATACGGTATCTCTGACCGATCTGGTTTTCGATATAAACTAAACCGGATGCGAAAAGAGTGGAACGGTAGCTTGGTAGGATTTGACGAGTTTGAGCCAAAGCAACCTCAATTGTTGCCCCTTCCAAACGTAAATGACCCGCAAGCTTTAAAGAATCCTCGTCCGGACCGTGTTGAACCTCTGCTGGTTTCAGTGGGTGTTCCCACGGTAGAAAGTCCGAATGGTCAGCCTGTGACGGGATTCACGCAAGTTGGCGAAGTAACAGTGGTGGTGGCATGAGTTTTACTTTAGCTTCGTTAAAATCATCGGTACAAGATTACTGCGAAACTTCGGAAACTACGTTTGTTTCTGACCTAGATACGTTCATACAAGAAGCAGAAGAGCGCATATTAAAAAATGTTTCTTTACCTGTTTTTAGAAAAAACGTTGCCGGAAGTGGATCTACGGGGAACCCCTATTTATCTACCCCTACTGATTTTTTAGCGTCTTACAGTTTGGCGTTGATTGACAGCAGTGTGTACACGTACCCTTTGTTTAAGCACGTTTCTTTTATACGGCAGTACTCGCCAAACCCTGCAACAACAGGTGTTACCAAGTACTATGCTTTATTTGACGACAACACGTTTATTTTATCTCCTACCCCGCCGTCTGATTACACCTACGAGTTACACTATAAATATCGCCCAGCTTCTTTGACTACGACTTCGGGGTCCGAAACGACGTGGCTTTCGGACAACGCTCCGGACGCGCTTTTGTACGGAACCTTGGTGGAGGCCGCCACTTTTTTAAAAGTACCCGAAGAAGTAGCTCAGTATGAGCAACGGTTTTCTCAAGCTGTCTCGGCATTAAAAGCATTGGGCGAAGAATATGGCGCAAGAGATGAATACCGATATGATATTGCTAGGGGATAAGATAAAACATGCTGATTGAAGCGCCACAGATGGAAATAGGAAATGTAATCGTCACTACCACGGCGGATGGTGGACACGATCCTGCGTTCTGGGCACAATCTGCGGCAGACCGTATCGTAAGCGTAGGTAGCAGTTGCCACCCTGCAATAGCGCAGCAAGCGCAAGCATTTAAGGAGGCGGTTAGGGCTACGGCACTACACTGCATACAAGAGGCAATTAAAAGTGATAGAACCACTTTGATTGCTGAATTTGAACGTCAAGGCCATAAAGACATGGCAGACATAATTAGGAGTCTATAATGGCTATTACGACTGCAATGTGTACGTCTTTCAAGCAAGAGCTTATGGAAGCCAAGCACAATTTTTTGGCTAGTGGTGGCAACACCTTTAACTTGGCGCTTTATACAAGCAGTGCTTCTTTAGGCGCAGGTACTACCGCATACACGACATCCAACGAAGTATCTGGAACGGGATACACCGCTAAAGGTGCGGCTCTGACGAATGTAAACCCAACAACGTCTAGCACTACCGCGTTTACGGACTTCGCTGACCTTACGTTTAGCTCAAGCAGTATTACTGCAAGAGGCGCACTTATTTTTAATGACACCGCGTCAGGCGACCCTGCTGTATGTGCGTTAGATTTTGGTGGCGATAAGACATCTAGTTCAGGTGACTTTACGATTCAGTTCCCAACAGCGGATGCGTCTAACGCGATTATCCGTATCGCATAGCGGATAGTACATGGCTAACATCAACGGCTGGGGCCGTGGTGGTTGGGGCGAAGGCGCGTGGGGATCTGTCCTACCTGTTGAAGTCACAGGCACCGCAGGAGCGAGTGCAATTGGCTCCGTCACAGTTGTTGAGGGGGCTGGCGTTGCTGTATCTGTTACCGGCGTATCTGCTACAGGTGCTGTTGGTTCAGTTACGGTTGCACTGGCCCCAACTATTACGCTTACCGGCGTATCTGCTACAGGCTCTGCTGGTTCAGTTTCTGTTATTGAAGGCACTGGCGTTGATGTCTCTATTACGGGGGTATCTGCTACAGGTGCTGTTGGCACTGTAAATGTCGATCTAGGTATAACTGTACTGCCCACAGGTGTTACAAGCACTGGTGCGGTAGGTACAGTCACTGTTAGTACAGATGCCAATGTTTCTGTAACAGGTGTAGGCGGAACAGGTGCTATTGGCACTGTTGACGTTGATCCAGATGCTGTAGTTACGGGGGTATCTGCTACAGGTGCCATTGGCTCAGTCACTGTTGTTGGTGTAGCTAATGTTTCCCCCACTGGTGTTTCAGGCACGGGAGCAGCAGGCTCAGTAGCCGTTGTTGAAGGTACTGGCGTTGATGTTTCTGTTACAGGCGTATCTGGAACAGGCGCTGTTGGTACAGTCACTGTTAGCACTGATGCCAATGTCTCTGTAACAGGCGTTGCTGGTGCAGGCTCTGTTGGCTCAGTCACTGTTGTTGAAGGGTCTGGTACATCGTTCGCAGTCACCGGAGTCTCTGGAACCGGCGCTGTCGGTGTCGTTGACGTTGATCCAGACGCCGTAGTTACGGGTGTTTCTGCAACAGGCGCTATTGGTTCTGTCAGCGTTGTTGAAGGCTCCGGCACATCATTTTCGGTTACTGGCGTTGAGGGAACAGGGGCTGTTGGTTCGGTCACTGTATCAGCGGTTAGAAATGTAACCGTCTCCATAACAGGCGTTGAAGCTACCGGCGGCATTGGTTCGGTTACCGTTGTTGAGGGAACGGGTGTTACTGTTTCTATCACGGGTGTTGCGGCTACAGGCAGCGTTGGAACACTTACTGTAACAGGGGATGCAGATGTCGGCGTTACAGGTGTTGAAGGAACGAGTTCTGTTGGTTCCGTTACGGTCACTGAAGGCTCGGGTATTACCTTTTCTGTTACGGGAGTGGCAGGAACGGGATCTGTCGGAACGGTTACTGTATCGGCAGGCGCGATTGCTAGTGTTTCTGGCGTTTCTGGCACTGGAGCGATTGGTACAGTTACACTCGAAGCTGATGCTAATGTCTCAGTCACTGGCGTTGAAGGCACGGCTGATGCTGGAACGGTTACAGCAAGTGCAAATGCAGATGTCTCTGTCACAGGTGTTGCCGCTACTGGGGCCATTGGGACGGTCACTTTTGACGCAGACGCGAATGTCCCTGTCACGGGCGTTTCTGGCACTTCGGCTGTCGGAACGGTTACGGTTGAAACGGCAGGCAACACAACAGTTTCTGTTACGGGCGTCTCAGGCACTGGAGAGGTGGGCACAGCTACCGTTGCCGCAGCAGCTAATGCGGCTGTCACTGGCGTTCAAGGAACGGGTGAAGTCGGTGATGTAACCGTATCTTTCGATATAACGGCATCTCCAACGGGAGTTGCGGGTACAGGGGCTGTCGGGGTTGTCGATGTTGACCCAGATGCGGTAGTCACCGGAGTTGTAGGTACTGGCGCAGTAGGTTCTGTCACCGTAATCGGTGTAGCAAATGTTAGTGCTACCGGCGTTGCGGGTACGGGGGAAGTTGGAACTGTTTCGGTAGAACAAGGAATAGCTGTTCCCGTAACAGGAGTTGCTGGCACAGGTGCTGTAGGGTCAGTTACTGTTGCGTTTGGCACAACAGCTTCTCCAACAGGGGTTTCAGCCACAGGTGAAGTTGGTAATGTAACCTTTATTGGAGGCGTAACCGTTGTACCGACAGGAGTTTCGGCAACGGGCGAAATAGGATATTTTAACGTCTGGGGGCTTGTAGATGACTCTCAAACGCCAAATTGGAATAATATAACCGACAGTCAGACCCCCGGATGGGTTGAAGTGTCCGATAGTCAAACCCCTAACTGGGATGAGGTAGCTTAGAGATGGCAACTTACGTTAACGATCTTAGATTAAAAGAAATTTCAACAGGCGATGAGTCGGGTACTTGGGGTACAAGTACAAACACCAACCTTGAGTTGATTGGTGAAGCCTTTTCCTTTGGTACGGAGGCTATTACCACTAATGCTGATACGCATACTACTACTATTGCCGATGGCGCTACTGATCCCGGCAGGAGTATGTTTCTCAAATATACGGGCACTCTTGATAGCACTTGTACCATTACTATAGGGCCGAATACGGTCAGCAAGCTGTGGTTTATTGAGAACGCAACCAGCGGCTCGCAAGACATCATCATTAAGCAAGGTTCTGGCGCGACGGTCACGATTGTCAACGGTCAGACTAAAGCTATATATTCAGACGGTGCTGGTGCTAGTGGCGCGATGGTTGATGCTTTCCAAGACCTGTCTGTGCCTGATTTGTTCGTTGACGATGACCTGACGTTTACTTCCGACAGTGCAGTCATCACGTTTGGCGCAGATGGCGATACGACTCTGACGCATACAGACGGTTCTGGCCTAACGCTTAATAGCACCAATAAGATCATGTTCAACGATGCGAGCCAGTTCATACAAGGCTCAAGCGCAACTGTTTTGGCTCTTGGCGCAACTGATGAGATAGACCTCACGGCTACAGCGATTGATGTGAATGGCACGATGGATGTGAGTGGGGCTATTACGTCTTCTGCTGGTGCTACGATTACGGTTGCCGACAACTCAAACAATTTGACCCTTACGTCTACAGATGGTGACGCAAATTCTGGGCCAAAATTAGATCTTTATAGAAACTCAACAGGCCCAGCTGACGGAGATCTGTTAGGAAGAATAAATTTTAGAGGGAGAAACGATAACTCTCAAGACGTAGATTATGCGGCTTGGATGTCACGCATCTCTGACGCTTCGGACGGATCTGAAGACGGGATACTACGCGCAGATGTAATTGCTGCGGGTGCTATCGTAGATGTGCTTACTCTTTACGGGACTGAAGTTGTTGTAAACGAGTCCTCTGCCGATGTTGACTTCCGCGTTGAGTCTGACAACAGCACACACGCTTTGTTTGTGCAAGGATCTGATGGCAATGTGGGTATTGGCACAAGCAGTCCCGACGCTCTAATGCGAGTGAACGGCACCGCCAAGATAGGCGAAGGTGCTGCAAGTAATACTGCCAAGCTAATGGTTAATACAGCATCTGGAGTAGCTGCTGGCATTCAACTTTTCCAAGACGGAACTGAAAGCTGGATCATACAGAACCCTGCCTCGACTACTGCATTAACTTTTTCTAATAGTGGAACAGAACGCTTGCGTATTGATGGGTCAGGCAATGTCTCTGTCTCTTCTTCTGCTGGTTTAATTGAGAACGCTGTTGGCGTGTTTATGCTTCCTGCGGGAGAGCTGCGGGTTAAAGATAGCACTGAAGACGGAACAGCCCAGATCAGCATTTACAATAACAATGTTACCTCTGACGCAGAGCAGTTTTTCGTAGGTAACAACTTAGCTGACGTAGACATAGGCAATAAAAGAGGTGCGTTAAAGTTTTTTGCAAACTCTGTTACAGAACGCATGCGCATCGCGAGCGATGGCAAAGTTTTGATTGGCTCCACGGGCACTTCGTTTAATGAACGGCTGACGGTAAACAGTAACAGCGCACCCTACAGCGCCCACCTTTTCGCTGGATCTGGGGCTACGGCTCCGCTGATTTGTAGAAACGCAAACGGCGTTAGTGGCACAAGATCGCAAATAATTTTCTATTACGACGCTAGTGCTGTCGGAAGCATTACTTCAACGTCTTCAGCAACAGCCCTTGTCACCTCATCAGACCAACGCCTAAAGGAAAACATCGTAGACGCTGATGACGCTGGAAGCAAAATTGACGTAATGCAGGTTCGCAAGTTCGATTGGAAGGCTGACGGTTCGCATCAAGAATACGGGTTTGTCGCGCAAGAGCTAGAGCCTGTCTTTAGTCACGCTGTCCACACAGCAGAAGATGACATGCAAACTAAGGGCGTGGACTACGCCAGCTTAGTCCCAATGCTGGTTAAAGAAATTCAATCACTACGAGCAAGGGTTAATGCGCTTGAAACTGAGTGACATTAAAACAGGGTCAAACCCTAAGCAGTGGGCTATTTTTGAGCGTCAAAGGCTTATCCATAAACACATAGATGAACACGGGATGGTTAACCCTATAGTTGTAAACAGTGAAAACGAATTACAGTTTGGTGGGTGTCGGTTGCAATACGCTGTTCTGAACAACTGGAAGGACATAGAGGTTATTGCCTGCAATGACTTAGAAGAAGTAACAAAGTTGCAAGACGAGCATTCTTTGTTTGAATACAACTTTCTTGATGAAAGATACATAGAACGAAAACAACTGGAGAATGACTAATGTCAGCTACCTTTGAATGGGTTATTTCGACCCTAGAACGAGATCTTCTTCCCGAAGATATGAACGGCGCGGTAATCGTCGCGCACTGGCAATGCAATGCTTCGCAAACGCAAGGCTCTGGTGATGACGCCGTCACGTTTTACGCCTCGTCTTACAGCACCAGTGGGTTTACCCCAGACCCGTCTGCTTCCGATTATATCCCATACGCCGATTTGACTGAGGCGGATGTGCTTGGCTGGGTGTGGGCTGGCGGCGTTGACAAAGATGCGATTCAAGCGTCTTTGCAAGCCAATATTGACGGGCAGATCACGCCAACAACCGCTGACGGAGTACCTTGGTAATGAGCGAAGAGCAAAAGATTGTCATTAATGACGAAGAACATAACGTGTCTGAGTTGACTGTTGAAACCCAGATGCACGTTGCCCGTATCGCTGAGATTCGCCAAGAAATCGCACGTCTTCAAATGCAGATTAACGAGCGTCAGGTTGTGTTGAATGCTTACGGTGAAGCTGTTGTCAACGCAGTCAAGTCTGCTGGAGACGAAGAGCTAGAAGCGGAAGTGGTACAGTAGACTATGGACGTGGGTTCGGTAAGCGGATCTGCTCAAGTTAGTTGGAAGCAGATTGCTGTTGAAAAACAAGAGCGTCTGCGTACAGGCGCAGAAGGCGAACCCGTGAAAGAGATGGTGGAGACAGTAATGCCTACCTTGTATACCCAGAAAGGTAACAAGATTGAGG
>WLWF01001222.1_pt1 | contig 22032 bp, 9 predicted proteins | sample 6718331 | NCBI WGS metagenome assembly WLWF01 (sample SAMN12718692, study PRJNA515312) | sponge metagenome | isolation source: marine sponge | host: Mycale hentscheli | place: New Zealand: South Island, Marlborough, Capsize Point | collected 2003-05-01
AACGTGTCCAGATCCTTGTATGGAAAAAACAGAAGAAGGTAAATGTAAATGTCCTTCTGATATGAAATATGATGAGGAAACAAAAAAATGTGTTTGTAAAGACGATAAAAAGGCAAAAGTTCCTGGCGAATGTAAATGTAAAAACAAAAAACCACCTTTAAAATGTGATTATAGTGTAGAGAAAAAAGGTGTTAGGGGTGATAAGAAAAACAACTTCGTTGGTGCGTCATTAGAAACTTCATTCCCTGTTGGTGCTAATAACTCAATAACTATAGACTTTGATTCTGTTGTTGTTCCAGACGCATTTTATATTAAACATGGTGATCAAGAGTACTGGAGCGGTTTTATGGGTTCTGTATATGATATGAAATATAAACAAGTTGCTTTATCTATTGAAGATAGAAAATTAATGTTACCTATACAAAGTAAAGGAGTAAAAGACTATATTAAAGACTCCTTATCTAAAGGAGATGATGACTATAGTGAAATGGAAAATGTTATTAGAAATTTTGTGGGGGAGTTAGTTATATACAAAAGAAATAGAGATTTAATTGGTGGTATTAATAGTGCGATTAGTGGTGTAGGAGGTAAAATGAAAGTTAATTCATTATTTGAAAATGGTGACAACAACGCAGAGTCTGTTACAGATAATATTATAAAAGGTGGTTCTATAAGAGATAACATTAAAAAATACGAAGGTATTATGAAAAGAAATGTGTCATTTACTATAGAAAAAGAAAATGAATCTTTACCATTAACAGTTTTAGTGTTCTCACCTTTAGATAGAACAATTTTCACTATGAAAGTTAAATGTCAATAAAAGATTTATATTTTTACCATTTCTTTTCAAAAAATATATAGTACAATATTTATATACAAATGGCAAAGACTAGATATATAAATATTGATTTCCCTTTTAAAGATAGTAAAAAAGGTTTTTACTTAGAATTAAATCAAACAGACAAAGATGCTATTAGGGCAGACTTACTTCACTTGTTGTTAACAAACAAAGGTGAAAGACTATATCTACCTGATTTCGGAAGTGATTTGAGAAAATATATCTTTGAACCTAACGATAATGTAACACACTCAAGTATTAAAGACAATCTAAACGACACTATCTCAAAGTATATACCTAACCTAACAGTAGATAGTATAAAGTTTGAAAATAATGATTTAGAGGAGGCAATAGTAGTGGTGTTAACATATACAGTATCGGAAGGAACATTTACTAATACTGATACTGTAACATTAACATTTTAAAATATGATAAAAAAAATTGATTATAACGCTAGAAATTTTACAGATGTAAGGACACAATTAATTGAGTTCATACAAAAGTATTACCCAGAAACTTTTTCTGACTTTAATGATGCGTCAGTCGGAATGATGTTATTGGAGTTAAACGCTGCAGTAGGTGATATGTTATCATTCCACACCGATAGGATGTTTAATGAAACACAAATTAATTATGCGCAAGAAAGGTCTTCAGTTTTAGAATTGGCTAGAACGTTTGGGTTAAACATACCAGGAAAAAGACCAAGTATTACAATTGTGGATTGGACGGTGAGTAATGTACCAGTTAACGGTGATACATTTGATATAAGTTATTTACCTAAAATACTAAAAGGTTCACAAGCAACAGGTGCGGGTAAAGTATTTGAATTGGTAGAAGACAGTGATTTTTCTTCCCCATTTACAACAGGAGGTATACCTAACAGATTGATAATACCTAATATTGACGGTAGTGGGATAATCCAAAACTACTCTATAACCAAGAGAGAAATAATGTTAAATGGGATAACTAAAACATATAAAAAAGTATTAACTAGAGGTGATTATACCCCATTCTTAGAGGTAGTTTTACCTGAAGACAACGTATTATCCATAGAAAATATTATAACCAAAGAAGGGACAAACTTAGTAAATCAACCAACGGAAGAAGAATTTAATGATTTTAATTTAAATTATTTTGAGGTACCCGCATTGGCACAATCACAAATATATGTTGTTGATGAAAATGGTGTATCTGACAGAGAAGGTGTAGTTGTAGGAAAATGGAAAAATGCACCACAAAGATTTATAAAAGAATTTACCGATAATGGATTTTGTAAAATTATTTTCGGTGGTGGTGACTCCGATGTTTCTGAATTAAATGAATTTATTGGTTGTAGAGGACAAATAGATAGGATTGGTAATACAATTAATAACCAATCATTAGGAGATATTCCACAACCAAATAACACTTTGTTTGTTAAATATAGAATAGGAGGTGGTGAAGATACTAATATTGGACCAAATACTATTAACACTTTAGGTACTATAAGTACTGTCATAAATGGAGATTCTTCAGACACTAATAGAATTATTAGAGATAGTATAAGTGTTAATAACCCTATTCCAGCTTTAGGTGGAAAAGAACAACCTTCAGTAGAAGAGATAAAAAACTTAGTTAGGTATAATTTTTCATCACAAAATAGGTGTGTTACAATAAAAGACTACCAAAGTAGAATACCACTAATGCCTGGTGAATTCGGAGTACCATTTAGAAATGGAGTTTGGGAAGAAAGAAATAAAATAAACGTTTCGATATTAGCATTAGATGAAAATGGTAAATTAACAACACAATCTACCTCAGCTTTAAAAGAAAATATTGCCGAATATTTAGCGGATTTCAGAATGGTTAATGATTACGTCACAATAAAAAATGGTAGGGTTTATAACTTATCTTTCGAAGTTGATATTTTTGCAGATAAGGTAGTACCTAAAGGTGATGTTATTAGTGGTGTAATAGAAAGTATTAAAACTTATTTTGACATTAATAAATGGGATATGGGCGACAATATCTATATTTCACAATTAGTTGAGAATATTAACAATGTTGGTGGTGTATTAAATGTAACAGATTTAAGAGTTTTTAATAAAGTTAATGAAAATGGTAAATATTCATTAAATGAAATCGCCCAACCGTATATTGATGAAGAAACAAAACAAATAGATTTGTTAGGTAGGTACACTTTGTTTGGGGAACCTAATGGAATGTTTGAGATTAAATATCCTAATAAAGATATAAAAGTAACAATTTCTACTTCATAATAATTACTTTTTAAAAAAATGAATTAGTTTTATAATAAAATTAAAATTATGGGATGTACAACATGTAAAAACAAAAAAAATAAGAAAAACAATAAATCTGAATCTCGCAATAGTCCTGAAGATATGTTAGACATAGATTTATTACCTAAAAGTGTACAAGAAGGTGGTTTTGAAAATGGGAGTATTGCATTTAAATTAATTGCCTTTTTAGTGGTAATAATTGCAATACCTTTGGTAATTGTAGTATTATTAGGACAAATGTTTCTTCATTTTTTCATACCTAAAGCTTTACCTAAAGCCACTAAAAAGTTTAAAGGTTTTTTCTTAGGTTTATTAAACCGATACGCTCAATTTAGACATGATAGGGAAGTTAAAAAAAGAGAAAAACAATTTTATAAAAATGCTTCATATGGGGAAGAAAGTGAAACTATAAATTCGGTAGACTATGAAGAGTCTTCAGATAACTTTAATGATATTGACGTACATGAAAATAACAATGACGTAAAAAAGTAAATTTTAAATGTCTAAATCATATAAAATTAGGACAACACCTGGAGGGGGTAATGGTTATTTAAAGGTTAATGTTGATCTTAATCAGAACTATGATTTTTTAGAAATCTTAAGTTTAAAAATATCTCAAAAAGACGAATATCAGAACTTTTGTGCGGACTATGGTGTCATTGCGGGTAGGGTAATTGTTAATGGAGGTTTTGGAGTACCTAACGTTAAAGTATCTATATTTGTACCAGTAGACGATAAAGATAGTGAAGATCCTGTTAAGTCTGCAATATACAACTACCAAACACCTAATCCTGACGATAAAAACAATAATGGTGTAAGATATAACTTACTCCCAAAAAAACAACAAACTTTAGATCATACACCTGTAGGTACTTTCCCTAATAAAAGAGAAATTTTAGATGATGGTACTACATTAGAAATTTATCAAAAATATTATAAATATACTACCACAACAAATAAAGCTGGTGATTATATTTTATTTGGTGTTCCCGCAGGTGAACATACATTACATTATGATATGGATGTCAGTGATATTGGTTTTTTATCTACGAGACCATTTGAATTAATTAATAGAGGGTATAGTGATGATTTATTTAATAGTAGATTTAAGTTTGGATCCTCTAACAATTTAGAGACATTACCTCAGATATTTTCTGCAAATCTACCAGTGACAGTAGAACCTTACTGGTGTGATAGTTTAAGTACGGGAAGTGTGTTAGGGATTACTAGGTTAGATATTGAACCTAATGTAGAAATCATACCGACATCGGTTTTTATGGGTAGTGTTTTTTCTGATGATGAAAAAGATTCACTGAACAAAAATTGTAAGCCCGATAGGCAGATGGGTAAAATGAATGAGTTAGTTACTGGTGCAGGAAAAATAGAAGCCATAAGGAGAACAGTTGATGGTAACATTGAAAAATTTAATTTTGCGGAAAATAGTATAGATGATAATGGTAACTGGTCAGTATTAGTACCTATGAATCTTAGAAAAGTAGTTACAGATGAATTTGGTAACTTAATACCCTCACCTGACGGGATAAAGGGTGTTGCCACTGAAGCAGATTTTAGATTTAGAATATCTATGGATGCTACATCTAATGATAAAAGACTTAGACAAAGGGCAAAATTCTTAGTACCAAACACCAATAATAATTTCGTATTTGATGAATTTTCACCTAAAGAATTAGAAGATACTACTTTATTTACTAAAAATACTGATTTATCAACCATTACAAATAATACACCATACTCTGAAGATTTAAGAAATCAATATAACTATTTAGAAGAATTCTATTCTTTTAGGTGGAAAAAAGTTTATACGGTTAAACAATATATTGGTAGGTTACAAAGGGTTGGAAGAGATGAGGCAAGAGGGTTTATCGGAATAAAAGATATATATAACTCATCGGGAGTTAATAAATACCCAACTAATAGATTTGATACTAATATAAACATTTTATACGGTATTATTTGTATTTTATTAACTGTATTTGGACATGTTGTGGGGATTATTAATGGGATACTAAATATTATAAACGGATTAGTAACTCAGATATGTCAAATTAAATTTCCTGTGGGGATAAGAATTTCGTTAGAATATTGTTTCCAAATCGCTGGTTGTGGTACTTGTAGTCAAGATTATAAAGATAAGTGTTGTTCCGCAGCCTATACTTCCCTTTCAGACGGTTGTAAAAACTCAGATCAGGGTAATTGTTCAGGTGGGGCACCTTGTGGCCCAGATTGTGGTTCAGGATGTGGTAAATGTAAGTGTAATGACTCAGGTGATAAAGAGGCAGAATTCTCATTAAAACTTTATATCAAATGGAAATGTTTATTTTCTAGTTTACTATGTAAAAAATGTCGACCTTTATGTGATGATGAAGAACCACATAGTTGTTGTCTTAACGGAACTAATCAAGCTTATACTTATGGTTGTGATACAAATGAGCCAGTAGAGAAAGAAGTATCTGACCCCCCACCTTTTTGTCCAAACTGTTGTGGTACATGTTGTGTTAAAATACCTCTAATACCGTTAAGGTGTGCTGAAGAAGATTTTTCGGAAGTGGTGACTATAATACCAACACCTTTCGCACCTTTTTTATGTAATAGGAGGTTTGCGGCACCATTTAGTTGTGTAGATTGTGGTGGACTCCAGACACCAGTTATTAAAGATTGGGTATCATGTACTTTAGAACCACTCGCAGTTTTCTTAAGGATGTTGAAATTTGACTTTTACAATGATTGGGTGGGTGGATCACTTTATTTTCCGTTAATCAAAAGAAAATATAAACTAAAGAAGAGAAAGAGAAAATTCGGTCAAATTAAAAAAGATAAGTTTTGTGACTTCGATTGTAGAATAAGACAAAATGGTAATTTAACAGATAACTTTCAAGGTGAGCCCACATATAACCAATGGAGAATTAAAATACCAAACTTATTGTTCAGTAACCCCACCATCACTGTAGAAGGATGTACTGCAAAAATTAAAGGTAAAAGGGTGACTGATTGGTATGGGACACCTGAAAACGATGATGAAACCGACAACTTAAATTTGGCGGTTTTAGAATTAAAATTCAATGGTAAAACTTCTTCGGGTGAAGGTTGTGTAATTAATTTTAATGAATTTTCTTTATTAGAATCATCTTTGAATGGTGCTGGTGTTACTACAGATTTAGTTAAAGACAGAGAAGTTCCTACAACACATGGTAAACCTGAATATGTTGAAACTGAAGACCCTAGTGGTTTTAGTAGTTGGGAAAATATTGGTGGTCATAGTCACCATAGAAATATCTGTAACGATACTAGGTTAATGGAAAGAAAAGAATTTATGCTTCAGACTTTAAATTGTGAAGCGAATGTAGATATTGATATAACAAACGAATTAGCGTTCGGTACAAATGATGGAGAACTCCAAAATGATGAAACTGCTGCTGAAGAAGAACCTTGTGGAGTTACCCAAAAAGAATTTTGTATTGAAGGATGTGCTGCAGATTGTGGGAGTAATGGTGTTGCACCATGTAAAGAAACACCACAAGCATTCGAAGATTATCAACCTATAATAGAGCATGGGTTAGTTAGTTGGTATGAGGGTGAAATATATTATACACCATATATCCCAAAAAACGATTTAAAAAATAATGCTTCAGAGTATAAAGCAAATTTATTATTACCTACTACTATAATGGAATTGGGTAGTATGAATTATTGTGATATCGATGATGTTCCATTTATAATTGATCAATTAGAACCAACAACATTTCAGGTGAGTACTGAAGAATTTAAATATAAAGGCGGGTCTCAAAATAGTGGTTATGATGGTCCTGATAACATTAGTGGTAACGCAGATGATGGTACATTAATAGAAGTTAAAAAATTAGATGATAAGAAAGATGCGTCTTTAAATCTTAGGGCGTATGTTGAATTCAGTTGTTTCAGTGTTGTATGTGCAAATACATTGGGAACTGTAAACCAATCCCAGATAGGTGTAGATATGATTGATAAAAATGATATTGGTATTGAAATAGGGACTTGTTTTATGAGGTTTGATCATGATGAAGACATACGTGAATATTTTTGTAGGAGATTTAATGGGTATAAAGATAACTTAAATTTCCACCACACAAGACCAGGTGGTATAGATACCGACAATGTGTATAACACTTATCCCGAAATAACCTTAATTGATGGTTTAGCTGGTGCGAAAACATATTACGAAATGCCTGATACTGGTGAAGTAATATTGTCAGAATTTAATGATACTGACCCTTTCATATCGGGTGACGGTTGTGGATTTAAAAGAAATGGTAACTCAATACCTGATTATTTTTATGGTGTGGCGCCAGGTATAACAGGTGAATTTATAAATTACCCTAATGGTTCATCTACAATCGATTTTGGTAATAATGCAAATGGTGGTGATGTTATTGACAATGTTGAAGATGATGATAATCAAGAACCAGGAATAAACGGAATCAGATTCAATAGATCTCAAACACCTTACCATTTATACTTTGGTTTAGTTCCAGGAAAAACCGCATTACATAAAACAGTTGCTAAGTTCTTCGCAGATAAAATAAATGCGGTGACTTTACAAGGTTTAGGTGAGTCTAACGCAAATGTAGAGGCAACCACCAAGAATGCACCACCTATTAATGGTGGTATAGAAAATAACTTTACTGTATTTAAAACTTGTTTGGGTGAAACTTTAATAAAACAAATAGATGTAGGTACGGTGCAAACGATTACCCCACCTGATGGTCAAGCAAGTAGTAATACATCAAGTTAAAAATTATATATTTATAGATAGTGAAAAAAACAAATAAAATATTATTAAATAGTGTAAAGTTACCCGATAACGTTAATGCAACTACACAAGTTCAGGTAGGGTTAGAAAACACTAATAAACCAATTCCTTTAAATGATATTGATACCACTGTTGATCAATATGAACAATTTTTAAAAGAAAGAAAAAATAGTGCAATATATAGATTTTACGGTGTAGTCAACCCAATTATAAGCAACCCACTATTTAATGAAAATGTGAAAATATATAGGGATAGTCAAACAAACGAAATTAAGGCAAAAACGATTCTAAGTTCAGGAATTTTTGAAAAAGACGGATGGATAGGTTATTATAATGATGAGCCAGATCCAGACGCATTACAATTTAATGATAATAAAAGTGCTTTATGTGATTTTTTCGCATTCGATCCTGGATATGATAGACTTAAAATGTTAGATAGTGATGGTAAACAGAACTACTTATTAAAAATTACATATCCTTTTGAAAGTAGAGATGATATTGAGATTACAAAGGGTGTACAACTTAAAAATGGTGTACCTATAATAGATTCATTTCCTTTAAAATTAAATGGTAGATTATATACGGGATTTAAAACACCTATGAATCATGGTTTAACGGAAGGTAGTAGAATACAACTAATTAATTTTCAAGATTTAACCCCTACCAATACATTAAATTTAGATAGTAATTATTATAGAGTCTTTAAATTGGGTGATGAGAAAAATAATAAAAAAGCTAGAACATTTGTTATAGATGTTAATCCAGCAGATATAAATTTTACTGTGGGTAGTTCTACGGTTAAAAGAGTAGTAAGGGACAAACCATCTAAATATTATGTTAGAAGGTATAGGTCTTTAACTGTAGACTATAAAGATTATGATATATATCCTGCGGCGTATGGGACATCATATTTTAATGATGATACTGCAGCGTATAATTTTAAAACAGATATTGACGTAAAAGGTTTAGTTGATAATTTAGGTAGACCTTTAAGTGAATTATATTTAACAATAGTAAAAAATGATAGAGATACTGATCCCACATCTATTAACTCATTATATTGGAATAATGTTCTTTCTGAATCGAATATAAGTTCTTTAATTACTACAAACTCTGACGGTAGTACTAGATTTTGGACACCTATTTCTGGGGGGTATGATTTAGATGATACAACAGATGGGGTAGTTAACTATAATATAAGGGCATATGGTGACCCTAACTATACACCTTCGACATTTTACGAATTGATAGATGAATCAGATGAGGTATTCGATGGTGACATTGTAGAATATAATGAGAACGATTTATTTGAAAAATCATTAGAAAGTGTATATCATAGAGTTAATACTATTTATAGAGAATATTTAAATACTATAAAACCACAATATGAAAATAAAAAAGAAGGTTACATATATTCACCTTTAAATTTAATAAAAATTAGGGAATTTTCAAATACAATTAATCCTGTTGTCAACCTACAAACACTAATAGATGATTTTGGTATTACCTCACAAACGGAAATTAATGATCTTAGAAAATCGTTTAAGATACCAGAATATGCAACGGAAATATCACCTAACGTATTTAAATGGAGAGATATATTAGATATAGGGTTTATTGATAGTTCGGGTGGTGGAGTTGACTATCCTTTTGAAAGTGGTGCACATTATATGTACTTAAATAAAACATTCTATCTCCAAAGACAAGACCCACCATGTGAGTTTATATTAATTTCTGAAGATATTACATTGGGTGCAACTGATATAAACAATGTTGATCAAGATAAATTTTTAGCGTATTTAAGTGACCCAACATACCTAAACTATAAAATAATCATACCAAGTCTATATCTTAATAGTGACATTAACCCCACATCTACGGAAGGTAGTGGTTTTTTAGTTTATAATACTAATTCAGATATGAATAACGGTGACGGAGTTGGGTACTACCAGTGGAACGGTAGCGATTGGAACAAAACGGTGTTTACTTTAGACTCTGTTGGTTCGAACGCATTAAATGTCCTTAATTATAATGGTACTGCCCCTTTAAATATAGAAGTGACTTTGGCAGATTATATTGGGGAAAATGAATTAGGTAAGAGAGATATTGCTGGTGGATGTATAGACTTATCAATATTAGAAGAAAATACTTTAGACGATGTTTGTTGATAAAATAAAAATATTATTAGGTAGTTTAGGTAGTGGTACTACTATAAACATACCACTTAAAACAAACTTTTTTCCTGTGGATAATGCAGAATTGATAGAAGATAAGTTTGTTAAAGATGAGGTAGAAAAGTCTATAAACCCTATAGTGGATTATAAAAAAATAATATTTAAACCCGCTAGAATTAATAGTGGTGGTGAATGGGAAATAATTGACAAATTTAAAATAAATTTAAATTTTTATACGCCAGAAACGATAGCTAATAATTCCCCTCAACATAGAGGTAGTGGTGCACAACCTGGAGTTTATAAAGACTTAAATTTTTTATTCGATGACGTTTTTTGCAGGACTAATAGGTTTGTTAATAGCTTTATTAGGTTTTCATTATTTGATAACCCAAACAGTGGACAAAATGAATTACTTTCATTCGCAGATATATTTACACAAGTTGGTATAGAACAAGAAAATGAGTTTGGATTTACCAAACCTATTGATGAATGTCCTATAAGTTTTGTTTTAGGTGATCCTGTCACCCAGCCAGAAGAAGTACATGAAGGTTTTCATATATATTGGTTTAAAGATCTAGTTGATAATGCTCCAAATCAAGAGTATGAACTTTATGGTGTTATGGAATTTAATAATTCTTTAAATGGTAGAACCTATCAGTTATCACCATATAAAATTACAAATCCAGATAATATTACTTTAGATAATATTGAAGGTGAAAGTGGAATATTACATTTAAAAATCATTTTAAAGAACGATAATGGAGTGTATAAATATAGGTTTGTACCAAACGCACTACAATCGTTAGTACCTTTAGGTGTAAATTTAAACCCCTCATCTGGCGGAATACCAACGCTAACCTTTTGGCAAATTACACCTTAGTATATTTATATGTAGTATGAAGTATATAAGAAAAAAAATAAATTTAGAAAATTTCACTATCAGAAGTATACCTAAAAGCGTTTTAGTAAAAAATTCTGAGGGAAAAACTGTTATAGATACTGAAAACCCTAAATATTATTATGGTACGATACCTAATTTTAAAATTGATAATAAAGGTAATTTTATATTAAATCAGTTTGGACAAAAAATAAATAATACAATTAATGTAAATATATTCTTAAGTCAAAAGTATGATGATATGGGTATTTTCACTGATAAAAGTTATATTACTTTCACTGGTAATACCTTAACAAATAAACCTGTAGGGTTTAACTCTTTTGTTTATGGTAGGTTACCTGCAGCACCACCTAATTTTTACTATTCACCACCTAATTCTGTTTCTGGATATACTGATGATTCTTTTTTACAACAAGTTAAATCATATAGAAAAACAAATGATGGTAAAGATATATACGTACCTAATCTAAATACCTCTAATAACACTAAAACAATATTTAATGGTACTTTAGTAGATAATACTGAAAAAACAATATATAGTATAGGTGCATCAAATAACAACATAACAAATACAGGGGTAAAGTATACTACTTTTAAAAATAACTTTACAAAAAGTTTAGATGAGTATGGTAATACGATTAATTATAAAACTACAATTTTTGAAGTAAACAATAGTGGTTGGGGGTTACCCAACGTATCACTTTTAGCATCCTTAAAAAAAGAAGAATATTTAGGTGTAGTTTTTAAACCAGAAGTTAATAGTGTAGTATTTATTAATAGGGGTGTAGCAGATATTTTTGAAAGACATTCATTATTATCAGAAATAAAAACAACTAATGACATTGACACAAATAGAGGTGGATTTATAAGAACTTAAAAATAAAATTATGGCAACAGGAAATTACGGAACAATTAGACCGGCAGACGTATCAGTAGAAGACGTTGAAATGTATTATAGTTATACCCCTAATAGGGAATCCTTAACTGATGTGGACTTACTACCATTAGACCCCCAACAAGTTTTAATACCCGCAAAAGACCCTAATAATGTAAGTGAAATATTTGGTGGATTATACACCTTAAAGTTACCCACATCAGTATTTGGGACTAAAGGTTACTATAGTATAGTAATAAGACCAAAACAGATTAGGGCTAAAATACAAGATTGTAGTGTTTTAATAGATAATCAAGATGTTAAAGGAATTGTTTTCAATATAAACCAAATACCATTAGAGGTACAAAATAGATTTGAAAACGGTAACTTAGTTGGTTATAGGATTGAGTATTTAAAAGAAGAAACAAATACTGGGCAAGATAAAATACAAAACTTATTTAGAATTGTAACATCAAATAATAGGGCATTACCTGTAACACAAAATCAAGGTAATTCTAATGCTTCTGTAGCATATACATTTAATGACAATTCAACCAGTGTGTTTTGCACACTTTCCCCATCTTCTGCACCATCTATTAAACCTAACGCAATACCTTTTATTGGTAACCCACAACAGGATGTTATTATAACAAATACCTTTTTTGATCCAATTATGTTAGAGATTGAAATGGTTGAGTTTGACGATGAAACTTTAGCTTACGCATTATTCTCAAATCAAACAAAATCTCTAGAAGATGGTATTTATACAATATACAACTTCGGTAATCAGATATACAGACAATATAACTTATATGAAGTCAAAGATCAGTTTACAGGTAAACCATTGTATGAAGTTAGGGAACAAAAATTTACTATTGACCCAACTAAAGATTTTGATGATATAACTAATTTTTAAAAACATAGATGGCTAATAATAAGAGAATAAAAATTGCGGGGTACGCAAAGAGGATATTTTTCAATGACAACATTGAATATAGAAACTTTAGTCCTGATTTAGTAGGGTTCCAACTTACAAGTGAAGGTGGGACTACACTATTTACTAACGGTAACTTTTCAATTTCAGCTAATTTAGATCCCAAACCAGATGTTCTATTTAAACAGGGGACAAAATCTAGATTCTATACTTTAGATGATATTGAGGACAATAGTGCAGAAAGTAAAATTCAAAAGAACGTTAAAACTAAATTAAACATAGATTTAACTAACCCTTTATCTTATATTTGGTACGGTTCTTCAAAAGAGTTGTTTAGAGCGTCATTAATTGAGATAGAAGAGAATTGGCCAGCAGCAATATATGTAGACAATAAAGTTGGTAGTGTAACAGGAAATAACATTACTAATTATATATACGATATTGCTTCAGACACATCGTCATTTAATGTTAATAGTAATTTCTTTACCAACCCTTACAACATAAAATATACTATAGACTCTAAATATGTTAGTACAGATAGTACTGACAACCCATTAAGGAATTTAATGGTAAATTATGGATTATATACAATAGAACATAATGGTATTAAAAAAAATCTAAAAGGTTTCTCTGGATCAACACAAAAAACAAACTCAGAAGTTACTTTAATTGTAGATGGAAATCCATTTCCTGAACTAACAGGAATTTATATACCACAATTCTCATTTTTTCAAAATAATGTAGATGGTTCTATACCCTATTTTATTAAACCTAATGAATCTGAAATTGAAAAGTTTTTTACTGGATTAAATAGTTTTCAAACAAACCTCTTAAATAGGAATATATATCCTAAGTATAGGTCAGAAATAGTGGGGACTAAATTTACTGATGATGGAGTAGTTTTAACTAGTAAAGACTTATATGATTTTCCTGTATTAGAAGATGGTTATAACCTAAACTTTTTTGATAGTTTTTATGTAGCTTATTTAGATAAAATTACCACTTTAGCACAAAATTTAGATGGTAGTAAAACCGATATAATAATTAGAAAATATGTTACCGAAGTTATCACTAGTTTTGATACTGTACCTAGAGGTGACGGTGATGATTTAACGTTAAATGGTGAAAAGGCAACAAAATTATTAAGGATATATGGTGTAGAATTTGATTACGTTAAAAAATATATTAATGGTATAAAATTTGCGCACGTTGTAACATACGACAAAAAAAATAATATTCCTGACGCATTAGTTAAGGATTTATCTTACATGTTAGGACTGGAACCTATAAATTTTATAAACGAAGTTAGTTTAGGTAAGTTATACCTACCTAGTAATGGTGGCGGAGAATTCAGTGGTACCTCTACAAATCTAACTCAAGAACAAATAGGTGTAGATTTATATAGGAGATTAATATTGAATGTTGCTTGGATGTGGAAAAGTAAAGGTAGTAGAAAGGCGATAGAATTTTTATTTAGATTTATTGGTGCACCAGAATTATTGGTTAATTTTAATGAATATGTAGTATTAGTAGATAAACCATTAGACATAGAAGAAATAAAAAAATTATTATATATCTATACGGGTAACGCAAACACATCTCAGATACCATACGATGACAATGGATACCCGCTACCACCAGTTGACGGTGACTTAATCATAGGAAACTTTTTTGACCCCACAACAGGTGAGATAGTAGAATCAGGTATTACTGATACATATTTTCAGAAAGCAGGTGGGTGGTATAGAGAAACCTACGGATCAAACGTACTAACAGTATTAAATGGTAATAATCCTCATGTTGGCCCATATGATGGTGGTAACGAATATCTACAACAATTTAGTAAATGTTATATACCTAATTTTGATAATGAGCCGACAATAAGTATAACTGCAACTACCTTACAAGAAAATTATTTTGTTAATTATAATTATGGAATTTTCAACGGAATACCAACTGGGACTACAAATTTTTACACTACTCAGTTAACATATAATTCAAACACTAACACCTATGAAGATATAAGTGATTGTAATAATGTTGAGTATTCTATTATTGAAACACCGTTACAAAATGATGGTAAAACAACACTACAACAAGCTTTTGCGTCTGCGGAGTCAGAATATAATTCATTTTTAGAACAAATAAAAGAAAATCAATATTTAATATATTCTCCAGAATGGCAAGTTATAAAAAATAACTATGAGGTTTCATTAAAAAATTGTTTAAATGAAATAGAAACTGAAAATTGTGAAAGTAATAATACCTTAGAAATATGTCTAACAGAAAAAGAAGATCAAAACGTTGATTTTGTATGTGGTAGCGATAATAAAGTAGAATGTGGACCTTATGTATATTATGTAAATAGTGACGGGACAAAAATTAGTTTTGATAATTTTCAGTCTTGTTGTGAAACAGAAGATGGTAAATTTATAAATTATGTTAATGAGTATGGTAGAAATGCGGAATTTTGTTATAAAGGTTCTAAAATAACTGGTCCATGCGTTGGTATTCCACAACTACCACTATCTAATGGGATCGTACCATTTAAGATGACAAATAGTGTCCCTAATGATAAAATTGTAAGAGTCCCAAGTGCAACACAAAAAGAAAGTTTTGAATTGGAGAAATGCTTTCAGTACATCTACGATGCTACTGGTGATGGTATTGTTGAAAGTTTAGACAACTTTCAAAACGAAAGTTTCTACTCAACACCTGATAGTGGTGTAAACTTTACACCATTTGATTATATTAAGGACTTTTTGAATGGCGGAATAAATGGTTTATCTAACAGTATTAGTGAAAACTTCGATAATTTATTTGTTCAGGTGGAATGTACATTAACTACAATAATAAGTAGTCCTGAGTGTTGTGCATACCATAAATTAGATTATGTAACTTTTAAAGATGTATCGGGTAACATTTATATTTCGTGTGTTAAAAATAATGGAGATGGTGTTAGTAGTTATTTAGGTGAAATATCGTCACCAGATGGTGAAGTAGGGTCACTTCAACCATCACAAACAAACTATACAACACCTCAAATGGACCCATTAATTGATAGTGAGTATGTTGAGTTACAAAATTTAGGTAGTGATGCGATATCTCAATTTAACACCACAAATTTTGCAAAAGATTGTTTCGAAGAATCCGTAATAATAAAGGGGTACTCAAACTTAGATAGTATTACTATAGTACCTGGACCTTATTCAATTTTTCAAAATAACGACTTAAACAATCCTGAAAATTGGGAGATATTTAAGATAGATAAATATGGTAGGATAAGTTTTATACCTAAACCTGAATTTGGGTTTGATAACCTTATTATTGATTGGAATAGTATCGATGATTTTGCTACACTATATCAACAAATATCAGAACTATACCCACAATATACATTCAGTGAATTTACTATTAGTGAAACTGGAGAAATAATCCCATTTAACCCTAACAATAGTATTAACCCTAACGCGTTTTTTACCGCATTAGTAGATATTAACAAAGTAGGGTGTGAAGATATTAACAATGTTTCAGTAGTTTTTGGTAGTAAAAATTGGGAAGGATTTCAATTACCACAATTACCTGTAAGTGAAGAAACTGGTGAAGTTGTAGAAGATTGTAGTTGTAGTGTCGATTTTTCATTTGACTATATGTTAAAATATGAGGCTAGTAATTTAATAGAATGTGCAAATAATGTATCTTGTTTTCCTGCTATTTTTTATGAAAATACGATAAATAATATAAATTGTTTAAATTTTGTTACATTTACAAATAATGAATCAGACTCACAAAACTTAAAAAATAATTTTCCTAATGGTAGTTGGGGTGGAATAAATATCATTGAACCAAATGTAGAGTGTTGTTCTGCAATTGGTGGAAATGTAGTATCATTAAACCAATGGGTATCTTCAAATCAAGTTTGGGTAGAACAGATAAATGACATATATAGGGAGTTAAAAATAGACGCTAATCCATCAACTGAAACTTTAGATAATTTATCTAGTTTAAATATAGTATATACAGATATGTTATTTTATATTAATGAATATAAAAGAATAAAAAGTGATGTGGAAAGTATTATAGATAGTTGTTTTAACACACCAATAACTTTTCCACTATGTGATATTGATTATAGTAGTTTTGTAAAAACAGAAAATGTTTGTAATTTAGAAATATCGGTAGAATGTGGTTTATGGACTAAAATATTAACTGATTACGAATCATTAATATTATGGGTTAATAATATAATTGCAAAAATTAATACAGATTGTTATTCACCAAATCCAGGACCAATAAATAGTGTTGAGAAACAAACGGAAAAAGTCTTCGATGAAATAGAGGTGTTTAAAAAACAAAATACTTTAACTAAACAAGAAGAAAAACAACTAAAAATATTAAATAGTGTAAATTTAAAATTAACTGAAGAAATTAACACTTTAAAAAGTCAATTAAATTTAAAAAATTCTGATAATAATGTAATTAATAGAGCTTTAACAAACGTTAATAACCCTATAGATTGTGTGGTATATGAAAACAAATTAACAGAATTAAGAAATTTTAATTATAAAAATTATTGCAATACTATTGTTTATGGAAATCAATCATCTAATAATGGTACTAAACAAAACGAATACGAATATTGTACCACCTCAAAAACGATAGAAAATCAAAAAGAAATCGTAACATATTCTCGTTTATTCGAAGATTGTAAACAAAAAAATATTTTAGAAGAAAAATTAGTAAATGCTAAATTTAATAATAATAAAGAAGAGATTTCTCAGATAGAAAAAGAAATTATAACACTTAATCAGGAGATAAATACTTTAACTAGTGAGTTAGAAAATGGTAATGAAGAAATACAAACATCTTTAATTAGTCAAAATGATGTACAAAACACAATTAATAGAACTGCAGAATTATTAGATGTAAGCGTTAAAAGTATTACTGCGGATAATGGTGATATAATTTTAACTGACACACAAAAATTATCCCTTAAAATTATACAGACTAAAAATATATCTCAGATTAATAAAATAAACAACGATATAGGCGATAAAACTTACCTATTAACTAAAAATTTAAAGGAACAAAATGTTATAGTAAGTAATACTTCTCAATCAAAAAATAATTTAGGTAATACATTATTAGGTTGGGGAATTGGTCTTTTGGGTGTATATTATACATTAAAGGGGTATTTAGATCCTGAAACCACAGGCACTGTAATGGCTGCGGTTGGTGCTGCGGGTACAGGAAAAGGAGGTGGCGGTGGTGACCCTACAATACCTGGATGTACAATTTTAGGGGGAACTATTTATGATGTATATGATACAAATAGTAGTACTGGTTACTATCGTTATACTATTGTAGGTGCTGCTGGATACCCCTCAGATCCTGGGGCGACTCAATTATGTAACAATTTCCAACCCCAACAATGGTCACCAGACCTCAACAATACCTACACTAATGGGTGTTGTAATGCTTATCGTTCTGAATATAACCCTAACCAAAGTGGAGGTGGATCAGAAGGGTCAGGATTCGAATCGGCTATAAATGTGTCAGGACCATTAGAAACAAATTGTGACGCACCATTTACGGTAAACATCAACGGGGTAGTTTCCAATCAAACGGGCCCACTAACTATAGGATGTTGTACTAACCAAAATACAGGACTAAACGTACAATGGAATTCATCGACTAATTTTTGTGAACAAATTGGTGGAAATACATTATGTCCAAACGACTTTCAGTTAGATGTAAACAATATAATAACATATATAGATGACTTTGGACATACCCAAATTTTAAGGGAGGGTAATTGTTGTACAGAAGCAATTACAGGGTTCCCTAATGTAGAATTTGATGAAAATAACAAGTATTGTTTTGTCCCAATAACCGACACCCCACCAATAGTAGGTTGTATGCAACAATCCACACCAAATGGAAGTAATTATGAAAATTACGATTCTTCTGCAACCCAACCTTGTGTTAACTGTTGTGTGTTAGGTGGGTGTACTAACCCAAATGCATCGAACTATAATCCATATGCGACTTATGACGATAATAGTTGTGAATCTATTAGTAATAACACACCAATTTGTCCTAATCCTGAATCAAACTATGAACTAATATTTAATTCATTCGATAGTAGTAGTATAATTTTAGTTAACGGTCAACAGATATCTAGTGAATGTTGTAATATATCAAACTTACCTGGAGAATACTCAAATGCGGTATATGTGAATGGAAATTGTATATTACCAAGCTCAGTTACTGACGGTACGGTAGATTCAGGATGTTGTGATTCTTATAATGAAGTTATATCTGAGTTAACTCATTTATTAAATGAAACGCAATCACATAAAAATAGTGTAGAAGAAGTTACGCAAAAGTGTTACGATAATTGGGGTGCAACTTTACAACAAAATTATGTAGATTATGAAATAATCAATAATAGTTATTTTGGTAATTACTTAGATGATTTAAAAATTAACTTTAAATTGTTTGTTAACAACACTAACGTTAATACTAATACTGATATTGACTCTAATTTAACTTACTTACCATATACCGAAAGTGTAAACCCAATATGGGAATGGAACCCTACTACGGGATACACTGGTGTGATTTTAGAGGGTACAGAAGGTGAAATTGAAACCATAGAAGATGGTATATTTAACCAATATTCAACCCAAAACATACCTTACAACGCAGATATGTTTGAACCGAATTGGAAAACATTTAACTTTACTATTCCTGAATGTGTGTGTGACGATTTAAGAAGATTATACCCTAATAAAGAATTTTTCTTTTCTATAGAGATAGATAATTATGAGTGTTCACTATGTTTATTAGTTGATAACATTCAAGTTAATATTTCCGATTGTAAAACAAATAGGATATTATCTATTAATGATTGTAAGATACCACAATTAAGTTGTGTAATAGATAATAAAAAATCTTGGGTTTATTATGATGACGGAATATTAAAAGAAAAAGTTTACCCTAATGGTGAATGTAATACAGGTTCAACAGACAACTATGAAGTACTTAGATTGGGTAAAGAACAAGAGAGACTTTGGTTAGATTTAGAGTACAGACCAACTGATTATGATATTAATCACTCAGACTTGTTACTTAACGTTAAAAATGCATCATTTAGTATAGATCCTGCTAAAGCAATAGAGTGTGACGTATTTAATTATTGGAGAAATATTGATTGCGATAACTGCCCAACAAAATGTATTGAGGACTCAAAAATATATGAAGACTCAGATGATTTCTTATTTCAAGATTGTAATGCATATATTTTTGAAAATCAGTCTACATTACATTCTGTAGTATTTAGTGGTGAAGTGTTAAGTAGTGGTTACACATTATCATTTGATGATATAGTAACTACTGGACTAACATTTAGTTGTTCTACGTACACTGATTTATTAGAACAAACAGTATTAGATTTAAAAAATAAATATTATATTCTAACATCAGATTATATAGAATCTTTAGATGCGACTTATGAACAATTATTAGAAAAAGGTGAGGTGTTATCTAATTTTTATATTCAAGAAAATAATTGTGGTACTGATACGATAGTATTAAATGATAATAGTAGTTTAAATAATTTATTTGCGATTATAACCGAAAATTATGATGGTACATTATCTATATTTGAAAATTATTTATATACTGGTACAACACCTTATAGTGGTGGTGTATTAACTGAGGTATTATCTGGAACTAGTGTAACTGCACAAACATTTAACCAAAAACAATTTATAGATCAAGAATGTTGTGAAAAAATAAATGAACTACTTAATGGTGAAGGTACTAATGGTTTAGGATTAGGTAAAAACTACCTATGGGATAGTGGTAATTGTTTTTGTACGTGGAAACCATTAGATGATTGTGCAAATTGTAAGGGAGATTGCGAATATTGTGGTAGTAAGAAAGAATGTGTAGATGGATTTGCTACAGGTGAAACATACAGTGTATGTATTAACCCATTAGATTATTTAGACATACAACCATCAGAAATCAACATTAAAACAGTATTCGATCAGTTAGTACAAACTAATTTAATAGATGTTAAAAGTAGACAAACAATAAGTGATTATCCATTACTAAGATTGTTTTACCAACTCTATCTAAACGCCAGTAATTGTGGTGAACACTTATCTAACAAATTCACTTATAATACTATGTTTGAATTTATGGATAAGATAGGGGACTATTGGTTAGATTTAATAGAACAAGTTGTCCCCGCAACTACAATATGGGAAGGATGTGACAACTCAGGTAAAATTTATAGAAATACTATATTTGATAATAATAAATTTGTTTATAAAGGTTATAGTTTAAATTTTATTAGTACTGAAGATTGTACATTAACTGGACAAACAAGTCATAGTATAGGTTCTAAAGACTTATATACATTTACTGAAATTATACCAATTTACCCTTCTAATAGTGAGATTGATGATAAGAAAAAAGAAATATTAGACAAAAAAATATCTATTGCTTTACTTAAAAAAGAATTAGAAATAGAAAAAAGTAAATTATGTTCACTTAATCTACAAGATGTAAGTACACCTAATTTACAAACATTGGTAGAAGATCAACAAACCCACATTGATTTACTAACAACTCAGTTGAATACTTTGGTTTTACAATTAAATAACCTAATTGTTGAGTTAAGTGATTTAGAAAAAAAATATATAAAACAACAAAAAAATTATACTATGAACTTTATGAGTTGTAGTGGTATAACACAAAATTTAATAAACGCTCAGAATAACTTATCTGGATTTACACAAGGTACTACTGCATATGAAACACAAAGAAACTTTATTGCGGGACTCAAAGATAAATATTATAAATGTGTTAGGAAATCAAATACCTTAATAAGTGAATATAGAACAGTATTTGTCACTGAAAATTGTAGTAGTAATGAGTTTGTTGGTAATGTTGAAATAATAGGTGATTCAGATTTTGAAGAACCTGAATATAATCCTAACGACCCAACAGTACAGATATCTGGGTTTTATTATAATCAAGAATTAATCCATAATTGTGAAGATTAATAAACTTTTGAATATTTATAGTAAAAAAGAAATAAGATGCCAAAACAAAGATTAACCGACAGACAATTAGCAAGTGGTGTTACACTTACAGATTTAGTTCACATTGTAATAACAGGAGATACTTCTCAGAGTAGTGCGGGGTCATCAT
>WLWF01001223.1_pt1 | contig 22018 bp, 19 predicted proteins | sample 6718331 | NCBI WGS metagenome assembly WLWF01 (sample SAMN12718692, study PRJNA515312) | sponge metagenome | isolation source: marine sponge | host: Mycale hentscheli | place: New Zealand: South Island, Marlborough, Capsize Point | collected 2003-05-01
TGATATTGACGGCATTCGTGAGCCTGTTGCAGGTTCATTACTTTATGGAAACAACATTATCTCAGGGGCAGTCGTCCCATCTTCAAACGCCATTGGTCTACATTTCTACCCCATCTGGGAAGCATCAAGTCTTGATGAGTGGCTCTATAACGGTGGACCTTTCCAACTTGTCATCTTCCACTTCCTCATTGGTGTGTACTCATATATGGGAAGAGAATGGGAACTTAGTTATCGCCTTGGAATGAGGCCCTGGATCTTTGTCGCATACTCTGCTCCTGTTGCTGCGGCGTCCGCAGTATTTCTTGTCTACCCCTTCGGTCAAGGCTCGTTTAGCGATGCTATGCCTCTGGGTATTTCAGGAACCTTCAACTACATGTTGGTGTTCCAAGCTGAGCACAACATTCTCATGCACCCGTTCCACATGCTCGGTGTTGCTGGAGTTTTCGGTGGCTCGCTATTCTCTGCTATGCATGGTTCGCTTGTTACGTCCTCACTTGTTCGTGAAACTACTGAACAGGAGAGTCAGAACAAGGGTTACAAGTTTGGTCAAGAAGAAGAAACATATAACATCGTAGCTGCTCATGGATACTTTGGTCGTCTTATTTTTCAGTACGCTTCTTTTAACAACAGCCGTAGTCTCCACTTCTTTCTGGCAGCTTGGCCTGTTGTTGGTATCTGGTTTACTGCTCTTGGTGTTTCTACCATGGCTTTCAACCTAAACGGATTTAACTTTAATCAATCGATTGTCCATCAAGGACATGTCATTAATACATGGGCTGACATCCTGAACCGTGGTGGTTTGGGTATGGAAGTCATGCATGAGCGTAATGCCCATAACTTCCCACTTGATCTTGCAGCAGCTTCTACTACTGAAGTAGCACTGTCTGCTCCTACTATTGGATAAACAATGAGTGCCTACCTTAAACGATTAGACATAGCCGAGCTTGATGAATCATCAGCACAACTCGGTGCATATATTAAACGTGTCCATCTCGTTGAGGTAGTGGACCAATACGGAAACCCATGGGAACCAGTACCACCACCAGAAATTGGGACAGTAACTATTAACCCAGATACGGCTTCTGTATCCACAATGGGTAGTGCAACGTTCTCGGTTGTAGTTACCGGTGGTGAAGCAGAAGATCTTACATACAAATGGAGTGTCAGGAGTGGTGCTGCTCAATTAGATTCTTCTGATAATGAAGCATCCGTCACTTATACATTTATCGGTGGAACCTCTGCTCAGATTCAATGCACTGTTCGTAGTGCTACTGCCAGTAATTCACCACAGACTAATGTCTCATTTGTCCTTATTTCTTAAAATTAATTATGTCTGCTTACGGAACTAAAGTCGTAGCTGTACTGGATACCCAGTCAGCATTCGGCATCACTATAAAAACTCTCAAAGAAAACGTAGATACATTAACAGGACAAATGTCAACACTGTTGGCGGATGCTCCAGGTACTCTTGATACATTGAATGAAATTGCAGCGGCTATCTCTGATGACCCTGCCTTCTTCACCACCATGGCAACGGCTAACACCACGTTGCAAACTAACATTGACACACTTAGTACTGCTGCTGCTACTGCCCGTACTGCTCTTCAGACAGCTCTTCAGACAGTTATCGATGCTAATGCTCTTACCTCTACTAATGCTGAATCAGCTCTTGGTACAAGACTAGATAGCCTAGAGCTTGACCCTGTAACTAAGACCTATGTGGATGCTGCAGTATCTAACTTGATTGATGCAGCTCCAGGTGTATTAGATACATTGAATGAACTGGCTGAAGCTATTGGTGATGATGCAGATTTTATCACTACAGTTAATGCAAGTATTGCAGCAGTGCAAGCTGATGTAGATGCTAATGAGACTGCATCTGATGCTGCAGAAGCTGCACTTAGTGGTCGCCTTGATACCCTTGAGGCTGACCCTACAACAGCTACTGCTGTGGCTACGGTACAAGCTGACGTAGATGCTAATGAGGCTGCTTCAGACGCCGCTGAGGCTGCTCTTAGTGGACGTATAGATACACTGGAAGCTGATCCAACTACTGCTACTGCTGTAGCTGCTGTACAGACAGACGTAGATGCTAATGAAGTATCACGTGTAGATGTTATTGAGTTTGAGTCTAACCTGACTAAAGTTAAAAACACTCTACGTGGAACAGGAATCAACATCGGTAATAACATTGAACTTGTCCCTGCTGCTGCAGACGGTCGTGTTGAAATTACTGGTGACCTTATTCTTGATGCTTCTGACTTGACAGATGCTGCTGACGATACCGCTGCTGCTGCAGCTGGTGTAATCGTTGGTCAGATCTATCACAACAGTGGTGCGCTTCGTGTCAGGTTGAGCTGATGCTGCCACCGCTGGTGTTGCTGTCGGCCAGTTCTATCGAAACGGCAGCGTTGTAATGATTCGAGTATCTTAATTATGGCCGTATCTAATCGTACTACTGCATTCACTAAAGTGCTTTATGCAGTAAACAATATCAATGACACTTGGTATCAACCTACTGTTGGTACTAGTGATTCCCCTAACTATGCTGCTGATCCTGATAAGGCTGCAGCTAAAGTTCAATGTGCACTTAACTCACCTGAGGGTGAGGCTATCCTAGGCACGTGATGGAAGCAGCAGTAGCTTTAATAATCGCTGCTGTTGCTGGCCTAGGAACAGTTTCTAATCGACTCCACTCTCGGATCAATTCGTTAGATAGTCGCGTAGATGGTTTCGAACTTCGAATAGCTGAGAACTATCTCACTAAGTCTGAGTTTGTTAATGCCATGGAGCGAGTAGAAAACCATATGGTTCGGATCGAAGATAAACTTGATCGTCTTGCTAATTGCGACAAGCACTAATGATTACTTTAATTCGACCAATCCTTATGAACTTCCTTGTAAGTCGTAGGGTAAAAGAACTTCTAGTTGAATTGCTAGAAGCCCTTGCTAAAAAAACTGAAAACAAATTAGATGATGTTGTAGTAGCACAAGTGCGCTCAGCATTACTTTAATTCTTCGTACGTTTATCCTTCGGGACGCATGATGACTAGGTATGAAACGGGGCCTAGTTTATACGGAGATCACTATGACTGTTACACTCACCTACCGTGGTAACAAATATATTAAGCGACTGAATAAGTAAAGCTTACTACCGGGTGCAATTCCCGGTTTCAGTATTGGGTTCGAGCCGCTAAGGCGATACCTCTTACCCTGTCTAGACGGTCGGAGAGACGACAATACAAATTAAATACTTCTACGCGTAGAGGAAATCGTACAAATAAACCTCTTTAAAACAATGACTGCTACAGCTGGAACACCTCCAAATTCTACACCTACTCCGCAGGGTAGTATTAACTCAGTACCACAACTTGCCCTGAGCAAGTCTTCTGGTGCTGGCTATAATAATGCCGGATACAATCCTGGCAACAACGATTACACAGGTACAGAAAACGGTAAGTATGCTACTTATCTAAAGCTGTTCAGCGGAGAGATGTTTAAGGCTTATGAATCAGCCTGCATCGCTAAAGGCACAGTCCAAAACCGTACCCTCCGCAACGGTAAGTCCATGCAGTTTATCTTCACTGGACGGATGCAAGCCTCGTACCATACTCCTGGTACACCTATTCTTGGCTCCGGTGATCCACCGTTGGCTGAGAAAACCATCGTCATGGATGACCTGCTGATTTCTTCAGCGTTCCTCTATGACCTTGATGAGACCCTTGCTCAGTATTCACTGCGCTCGGAGATCTCCCGTAAGATCGGCCATGCTTTGGCTGAAGCTTATGACAAAAAAGTCTTCCGTACTATTGCACTTGCTGCACGTGAAGCACATCCTGTCACCGCTGCACCTGGCCCTGAGCCCGGTGGTTCTGTGATCAAGCTTGGTGCTGGTAATCAGTACAATGCTCAATCCCTCGTAGATAGCTTCTTTGAAGCTGCATCTATTTTGGATGAAAAAAATGTTCCTCGGGAGGGTCGCTTTGCTGTCCTATCCCCACGTCAGTACTATGCTCTCGTCTCTCAAGTCGATAGCAACATCCTTAACCGTGACTACGGAAACACTCAGGGCAACCTGAACTCCGGTGAAGGTCTGTATGAAATTGCTGGTATCTCTATCAAGCGTTCTAACAACCTCCCATTCATGGTTACTGGCGCAGGTACTGCTGGTGTCATTGACTCTGTCGATGGTGAGAACAACAACTACGCTGGTGACTTCACGTCTTCCTGTGGTCTTATCTACATGAAGGATGCTGCTGGTGTTGTTGAAGGAATCGGTCCTTCTGTCCAGACTACTGGTGCAGATGTTAAGACCATGTATCAAGGTGACATCATCGTTGGCCGTCTGGCTATGGGTGTTGGTACTTTGAACCCTGCTTGTGCTATTGAGCTTCAAGCAGCTGATTGATAAAGGAGAATAACTATGCCCTATGCACCTGGTGTATCAGTGCTGGTTACTGTAGATCCTGTTGTTGCTTATCAAAACAATGACAGGACTACCCTGCCTGCAACTGCTTATCAAGTATCCAGTGACACTTGGAATCCTACTGTAGGAATCGAATCTGGACGTACTGCAGTAGATCCTACTACTGTTACTCCTTAATTTAATAATTTACTATGGCTACTACTACACGTTACTCCGTAGCTAAAACAATGAAGAGCTACAGTCCTACTGGACTTGCTGCTATTCAAGGTTCTACGGTTAAATCAGAAACTGAACAGTGGACTGGTGGTCTCGCTTATGGCGAAGGCGCATTAGATCCTAAGTCGCAGGACACGCCTCGCGTTCCTCCAACTGTTTAATTATAACGGGGACCTTCGGGTCCCTTTTTTTTACCCTTATTGAGAATGATCTTCAATGGCAGATACAAACAAAGCAAGAATTACTGAACTACAAGCTATCAATAGAATGCTAGCTGGCATTGGACAATCACCTATCACTCAGGCCGGTCTAGATAATGCAGCCAACCCGGACGTTGCGATTGCTACGGAAACTCTTTATGAGGTTTCGAGACAGATTCAATCTGAAGGATGGGCATTTAATAAGGAATATAATGTATTGATGAATCCTAATACTGATGGCTTAATTGCTGTTGCTACGGATATCATGCAAGTAGATGCATCTAATCAGACTTATCGTGGTAGAGAGTCATCTGGTAGTTACTATGATGGAGCCTTCTATGGATCTAATAGTAATGCATCTATGGATCTTATTATCAAGAATGACTTTCTATATGATAAAAGAAATAAAACTAATATATTTACTAAGTCTATTCAATGTACTGTAATTTACTATCGTAAGTTTGAGAATTGTCCTCCATCAGTTCAATACTATATTGTTGATGCAGCCGCTGCTCTTCTGTGTCAACGCATCATTGGTGATCCACAGACATTCCAGATGCTTCAGCAGAGGACCATGGAATCGCGTACATACGCTTTGCAGTATGAAACTGAACAAGGAGACTACTCCTTCTTTGGATCACCCGTACAGGGGCAATACTACGTACCTTATGAACCCTTCGATACTCTTAGGAGATAATTAATTAATGGCGAATATCTCACAACAAATACCAAACTTTCTTGGTGGTGTATCCCAGGCTTCTGATGTACAGAAGTCTTCAAATCAAGTTGATGAAATTATTAATGGCTATCCTGATGCTACCTATGGTCTATTAAAGAGACCTGGTTCTCAGTGGTTATATAATCTAGACATAGAGAACCCTGAAGACTACTATTGGTTTACTGTTAATAGTTTCAGTCTACCGTATATTGGTTGTATTGGTGATAATTCTATTCGTTTGTGGAGTACGATTGATGGTACAGAACAAACAATAGATACTAGTTTTGCAGGTACTTACTTAGACTCTGTTACTTCACCATTTCCTGTTGAACCCTTCCAGCAATTCAGAGTATTTACTTTAGAGAAAGGTACTATTATTTTAAATAATAGGACTGTTGTCACACGTAGTGCTGAAACAACAGCTGATATAACTGTAGTAAGTGTCACTACTTATGCTGAACTACCTGAAACACCTGATGGAAGCGTTGTATATTTAATTGAGAACACTCCTATTGACGCAGATAACTACTACGTACAATGGAATGGTGAAGCATACATTGAAGTATTGAAACCTAATTCTCAATTCAAATTAAATGCCAATACTTTACCTCATGGTCTTCTTCAAGTAACACCAGGAAACTGGGTCGTAGCACCTCTCACTTATAGTGATAGAACAGTAGGTAATGATAAGACTAATCCATTCCCTAGTTTTGTAGGACTTACTATTAATAGTGTATTTGCTTACATGAATAGAATTGGTTTCTTAGCTGGTTCTAATGTAATTATGTCGCAACCACTGATTCCTGTTAATGATTCTCCTGGTCAAATCCAGGCAATCAATTTCTTTGGTGAATCAGCATTCACTGTATCAGAAGCAGATCCAATTGATATTAATGCTGCTAGTATTAGAGATATTGTCTTATTCAGTACACAACCTGGACGACAAGGTATCATTTTATTTGCTGCTAATGAACAGTTTCTACTGTATTCAACAGATCAAGTGATATCTCCTTCTACTGCTATGATTAGAAGTCTTAGTACATGGGAGATAAATAAACATCATCCTCCAGTTGAATTAGATAGCGAGTTCTTCTTTGTGTCAGGTCAAGCACCACTTAATGAACATGCTCGATTAATCAAGATGGTTATTCGTGGTATGGAAGAAGATCCTATTTGCACTGATGTAAGTAAACCTGTTTCAGAATGGATTCCTAGTCAAGTATTCCAATTAGAATCTAGTACACAAGAACAGTTTATTAGTATTCTTGAATCCCATTCTAATATTATTTACTTCTACAGATACTTTAAACAGGATGGTGAACTATTGATGAAGTCGTGGTTTAAGTGGAGACTAGATACTGCTACTTCAATTATATTTCATGCTATTGTTAATGGTAATATCTATCTAGTAACTAAATCACCAGACAATACAGTCAGTGTCTCATTCTTACAATTGACTACTGGTGTATCTGAACAGATTCTAAATAACTCTATCAATAATCCTAGTCAGTTCTTAGATATTAAACCTAATATTGATTTATATTCTCAGGTTGTGTCTGCTACTCTTAAGAATAAGAAGACACAAATTACAATGCCTGAAGGTTATCCTAAGATTACTGATGGATTTCCTATACTTCTTTTAGCAGAAAATGATCTACCTAGAAGCTTACAATATCAAAATATTGAAGCTGGTTTTGGTACTCCATTAATCTGGAATGCAGCAGATCAGTTGTATGAAACTACTGCAAATATAGATATTACTGATAAAGTTGATAAGATGGTTGTTGGATTCTTATATAGATTTGAAGTTGATTTACCAACACTATTCTATCGTCAAGATTCACAGACTGATTATTCTGCAAGATTAAATATAGCTAGATGTAAGTTTCAATGTTCAGCTGGTTTACAAGGTGCTTTATCCTTTGAATTAAAATCAGATGGTTATACTGACTTTACATCTACTTATGAGGTGACATTAGCTGATTCTTATGATGCTGATGTTATACCACTGGTTCGTACAAGAGTCTTTGAAGTTCCTATTAACAAGTTAAATAGGTATTATACATTAAAGGCTATTAGTGATTCAGCATTCCCACTTGCCATGAACTCTATGACATGGGAAGGTAACTATTCACCAAGATTTTATAGGAGACTTTAATGGCTAAAGACGGTGTAAGTAATGATCTAAAGAAAAAAATTAAGGGTTATAATAACGCTATAAACGCAGCTGAGTATGAGGCTGCTTTAGAGCAATATTATACTAATAAACGCAATGAAGAAGTTATTGCTGATCTGAAAGATAAATCAGCTCTTAGACAGTGGACAGAAAACGAAAAGATCCGTCAGCTGAAGATTGCTAATGCTACAGATCAATTTGATAAGAGTCATCAGACATACGAAACCACTCTTGATGCTATTGATCTAGCTTCACGTGACGCTAAGGATAGAGTTAAACTTGGTCTTGATGAACAGATTGCTCAATTCGCTTATGAATATGACGACTTAGAACGTGATATGCATAAGGCATCAATGGAGGCTGGATTACAATATGATCAGAAGGAGCAATCTCTTGAACAAGCCCGTATCACTGATATGGTATCTCAAGAGAATATTAACATTGACAGAGCACTTAAGAATACTGAATATACAGATGAACTGCTTCAGAATTCTATTAATGAAAATAATGTAGATGAAGATCTGAAGCAGAATAAGCTACAGATTAAAAATCAAGATGAAGATCTAAGTCAAAATAATCTACAGATTAAAAATCTTCAGGAAGATCTAGGTCAAAATAATCTTCAGATTAAAAATCTTCAGGAAGATATAAATCAAAATGATAATCAAGGTAAGAACTTAGCTGAGTCTGTTATACAGAAAAATATTTCTAAGAAACAAAACCTTGTAGCTTATAGAGACAATCAAATTAAATTGACTCTTGAAAATATCAAAGCTAGAGGATCAGCAAGATCTAGAGGTCAGCAAGGAAAGAGTGTTCAAAGGGCTGTACAAACTAGTGTTGCTCTTGAAGGGATAAATCAAAAGACTTTATCTGATAACTTATACTATTCGCAGAAGACTATTGATTCTCAACGTAGTCAGATATTAAATGATAAAGAATCTAATACGTCTAAGAAAAGGCAGATTCAAAATAACAGTTCATCTGCCCAGTCACGTGGAAGACAGATTCAAAATAATAGTTCATCTGCTCAATCACGTGGAAGACAGATTGGTAACACTAGGCAGTCTAGTGAATCTCAAGGTAGGCAATTACAAAATAGAAAGGATAGCTTAAAGAGTACACGTACTACAATTTCAGCTAAGAAGAAAGCTGATCTTGGTGATGGTACTTATGATCCTACTAAATCTGGTTCATACACTGCAGCTGGAGCTAGAGCAGCAGGTGGCCGTCTTGGTCTTAATTTAACTGGTGAAAGAAAGAAAAGTGATAGTTCAAAAAAAGGTTTTAAAAGAGAACAAGATTACATCTCAGAATCTTTAGGAATTACTTCTGAAGAATTTGATATGAGTAGAGAGAAATTAGCTGAGTCACTACAATCTGCTAGTGCTAGTGCAACTCTTAAACTTAAAAATATTGAAACTAAGAAATTTGAAGCACAAGGTCAGGCTTATGCACAGAAAATGGTCAGACCACGGTTTGGCGATGCACAGCCTATGCCATTCAAAACTCCACTATCTGACTATGTCATGCCGAAACCCGCTCCTGAAACACCAATGATGAATGGAAACATGGGACGTGGTGTTAGTAGACCTGCTAGTGGAGCCTCAGCGGCTCTTGGTATTGGTTCAAGTGCATTAGGTGTTGGTGCAGCTATAGCAGGTACTGGTGCTGCAGCTCCATTCTTAGCAGCTGGTGCAGGCATTCTTGGTGGACTGTCAAAACTATTCGGATAACCCATTACGATGGTAAGAATTAATTTTAAAGGCTCAAACATTGGTGAAGGTAGCTTTGATGAGATCGATATTGTCGATAACTCTGAACAGGTTGCTAAGCGCAATGAACGCTACATAGAGGATCTCAAACTAAACAGAGATGCTCAAACTACAATTGAATCAGTTTACATAAGAGATGCAGAAACCGCGTTACGACGTGGAGCATCTTCTGCTGATAAAGAAAATAAGAGACAGATTGATGCAGCAAGGACTATTGCTAATCAACGGATTAAATCATTAGAAGCTCAGTCTAGAGAAATTCAATCAATTACTGGTAGACGGGCTAATGTCACTGGTGAAGGTAATGATACTGATGGATGGTTAGAGTTTGTTACTAATACTAGTAAGAAAGCTGCAGCCATGTATAAGGATTATGCTCAGAAAGAAGCAGACTTCCAATGGGATCAAGGTATTGCTAAGGCACACATGTTTGGTGTGTCTTGGGATAACGTAGCTTGGAACCGTAGGTGGGGAGATGATGCAATCATTGGTGCTAGTAAAGATGAACTAGCTGCTATTGCTGAATCTAATGGTGCTAATCCTTCCTACGTAGAGTCTATACGTAGTGGTAACACTCATTATTTAAATGCAACCAAACATGCTCTAGCAACACAAATGCTAGACTCATCAACTAGTTTATTTGAACAAGGCTTACAAGCTGATAGTGATACTATAGTTGAAATCAATGGTCCTGATGGTAAGCCAAAGAAGGTACCACTTAACGAGATTGATAGATCTGATCCAACTCAAGTAACTCAAGCTTATTATCAATGGTTACCTGAGCATATTAAACAGCAAGGCTTTGGAGATGCTTCATCAGAATTCCTGACTGAAGGTTTATTGAAAGCTAAGGATGGATACGATAGGCTCATTGGTTCTATTCAACAGAATAAAATTTCTAAAAGTAATTCTGAACGTTCTGAAGGAGCGTTAAAGCAGTTCCATACTTATAAAAATCCAATTTCCTTTAAGACTGCTGTCAATACAGCACAGAATATTAATCCTAAATTGACTAATAAGGCTGCTACAGAGCAAGTCATTAGTGGTATGGGTGATATTAATATATTTAAGGATCAGACAACAGTTGATTCTATCCTAGATAATACTCTTGGTGCTAATGGTCAGTCTCTTAGACAGCTATATCCAAATGCTGTGAGGGAATTGAATAGGAAGCGTATAGAAGCACAGTCAGCTAAGTATACACAGTATGAATCTGATCGTAAATTAGAGGAGGATGGGAAGATTGATGAGTGGTATAAATCAATTGATAGGGATCGTGCTGATGATGGAAAGATCAATCAGATTACTAACGAACAAATTGATCAACTTATTACAGAAGCACGAGAACAGGGCTTTAGTAGGATGATTCCTATCCTTGAAAAGAGTAAAACAAATACTGTTCAAGGTATTGCTGAAGAAAAAATTGTAGCTCAATGGGATGAAGTCCTTGCTAGTGGTGGTGTAGTTGATCCTCAGATGGTATTAACATCTGGTCTTAGTGATGCTGTACAGTCTAAGTATATTAAATTAGCTAACCAAAGTATTGAGACTGCTGTACCTGATACTGATATAGCTGCATTCGAAAAGATTGCTGATAGTCAACTTACTATTGGTGCTAAACAAGGCTATACAAAGGATTCAGTTAGAGACCCATCAGTGGATTTAGCATTGGCTGATGCAGTAGCAATCTATAAGCAAGACTATGTAACTGCAATGAAGGACCCATCAATGGGTACTCCAGCTAAAGCCAAAGACTATGCACTAAGACGATTTTATGACGAGATTAGAAACGAAAAAGGTAGGTATGCTCCAGATGCTGTCACTCCCGGTGGCACTCCTTATAGCCGCTTTATTCCCAAAAGCGTAGAGCCTGCTGACGATTGGACTAAATCATTTGCTGAAGAATTTAAAGCTAATGGTAGTGCTGTATATCAAACACCTCATGAGGAACTAAGACCCGCTATTGAGGCTACAGTTGATAATATGAATAGGAAAGGCAAGTTTGTCTATCCTACAAGTATCAACAAGATGGCACAGATGTCAGGAGGTAAGCTCACTTCCTTAGATGTATTTAGAATGCAATCAGAAGCTTTAGGTATTGAATTACCTGAAGCATTTCAGCAGGCTCAAGAAGTAGAAATGTCTATTGGACAAGCATACAAACCATTTCTTAGCTACAAGAACAACACTACTCGTACTGATATTGGTGTTGTAGGTAGTGGACAAGAACCTATCTATGCACAGACAACAGCATTAGGTGAACAAGTCAAGTCTATCTTTGGTAGTAGAGAGTCACCTCAGGCGGGCTATGACGCTATCAATCGTGGTCAAGGTGGTGATACACCAGGTGGTGCCACTAAACGCTATGGCAAGCCTTTGACACAGATGACACTTGGAGAAGTAAAACAACTACAAGCAACAGAATTAAATGCTGTTGGTAAGTATCAGTTTATTGAAGGAACACTTCGTGAAGCTGCTGCTGAAGCAGGTATTACTGATGACATGGTATTCAATGAAGCAGTACAAGACCGTATCTTCTTTGTACACCTAGATCAACGAGGTGCTCATCAACCTTGGGAACGATGGTGGATTGAACAAGGTGGTCCTGGTTTAGCTTTAAAGCCAGAGGAACAGGAAATCATCCGTCGCTTTAGAGAAGACTATAACCCTGCTGACCCTTGGAGATCTGCTAGGAATCAGAACCCTGCAGTTGTAAAACACAAAATTAAAGCTGAGGCTACACAATGAATGAAGAACAAGATATCCTCAGTGGTGTTCAATACGATGAAGAAAATCTAGCTATTGAGGAAGCAACAGAAAATCAAGCACGTATTGATGCACAGAAAGCAGTAGAGGTACAGGAAGCTGATCCTGCTCTAAAGACACCTGAAGGTCAAACACGTGTACCTGGACCTGGTGATACAGATCAAGGTAATAAACCTCTTGGTTCTACTGATACTAAACTGAATCAAGAGACTGGTAAAGAAGAAAAGGTAGAACGTACCTATAGTGATAATGATGCTGTAAGAGGTATTCAGGAAACTACTGATGCAATCATGGATGACCCTCTGCTAGGTACTGTTGGTGCCTTAGGAGCAGGTGTTGTAGATACCACTATGGATGTTGTTGGTCTTCTACCTTGGTTAAAACCAGCTGATGATTGGTATGACGAGAACTTTGGTAGGGATCGTTCTAAGAATGATCTGACTAAAGCTGTACGAGATATCTCAGCTATTGTTGTACCTTCTCTTGCAGGTGGTGCTGGTATATGGGCTAAGGCTGGTGCAGGTATTAGTAAGTTAGGTAAGGTCGGAAAGGCTGTATCTGCTTCTAAACATGCAATGACTGTCGGTCGTATCGCTACAGATATGGCTGTCAGTACCACTGTAGCTGGTGTCTCAGAGCAGACAACTGAACGAGGTAACGCTAGTAGTGCTATTGGTCAATTATTTGGTATTCAAACACCTTGGGATACATCACATATTGATGACCCTGATGTTCGTTGGCAGATGAATATGACTGAAGAGATTGCTCTAGGTAGCTTTGGCGCTGTCTTAGATGGCTTCTTTTCTATTACTGGTAAGGGTGCTAAAGCAGTAGCTAAGAAAGGTGATGAGGTAGCAGAAACAGCTATTGCTAAATCTGAAGCTCCTGCTGAAGCTGCATTAGCTAAGGCTGATGGTGATGAACTAACTGCTGCTGTTGATGGTCGTCAGACTGCAAGACAAGCTGCACAAGATGCAGAAGCAGTTAAGCGTTATGAGCAGATGGAGCTAGATGTACAGACTGGTCAACCTGCTAAGTACGATGCATTCATCAATGAACCTGCTGAGCCTCAGTCACGTGTAGTCATGAACTATGACGCTGATCCTGTTAACTTTAAGATGGATGTAGCACGTATTGAGAACCCTATTCAAGGTAAAACTGTCAATGCTAGGAATGGTAGACCTGCTGTAACAGATACATTTAAGAATGATCTGGCACAAGCACCTGATGGTACTACTAGGAACAAGCTATTGATGGGTCTGGCTAAAGATTTAGAGCCAAAATTTTCTACGGTAGTTGGTGAGAACACTCTATCTGAAGAACAGGTAGAAGCTGCTGTGGAAGCATTTGCTGCTAAAGCACAGAATCAGACACCTGGTGAATTCAGGAAAAGTGTTGAGGAATTGATGGGTCAAACCGATAAGATCATGGGTAATAATGTCCGTGTCTTAGATCGTGATGGCTTTAATATTGCTAATAAAGCATTTGCAAAGGCATTTGATATCTTAGATCCAGCTAAAATGAAGGCTTCAGGTATTGTTGCTGGTCAAGCTGGTAAGGATGTCTCTGATTTATCTAGGGCTATTGGTCTTGGGGGTGAAGTAATGGATACTACACGCCAACAAGAGCTTGTTTGGGAGAACTTAAAGGTACTCCTACCTGAAATTAGAGCAAGTCAATACCTTGATGGTTGGCGTCTTAATGCAGATAAGTTTGCTAAGGCTATGACTAAAGGTGATGATATATCTGCTTATGCCAAGTGGATGAGTGATACAGGTGAAGGCTTTGAGGTAACACTTAAAGCAGAACGAGAGAATGCACTTAGGTTTATCAACACTATGGTTGATGTATCAAAGCAGAACCCTGAATACTTCAAGCCATTACTACGTGAATTTGCTAAGTCTGGAGATGTAGACACCGTATATAAATTGAGCAAAAAAATGGAACAGAAAGTTCAGCTATGGAGGAAAGCTTTCGTAGATGGAAACCCTGAAGTTCCTAGTGAAATTGTAAAACAACTGCAAGCTACTAGATATAACAACATTCTTAGTGGTTTAGCCCCTGTAAGAGCCCTAGGAGGTGCTGCAATAGGCCTTGCTGGTAAGCCTTTTACGGTTATGGTCGGCAGTAAATTGACAGGTGATAGCGCAGCATTCAAGAGGGCTGCCTATACATATGGTGGTATTGTTGAAAACTTTGGTCGTGCCATGCAAGTGATGCGACAAGAGTGGAATAATGCTGTTACTGACCCTAGTGGTCTAGGTAAACGTGGTGTTAGGGCTGACCAAGACATTGCTCGTGTCCTGAAAGAGGATGAGACAATGGATTTAATGGCGGAAGCTTGGGAGAAGAATGGTGAATGGGGAAAAGCCATGATGTGGCAGATGACTAAGAACCTTTCTCGTTTTAATAACAACCCAGTTGTACGCTTTGGTATAAATAGTATGTATGCCATTGATGGATTTGTGAAATCAATGACTGCATCAGCTAATGCTAGAAGCATTGCCTATGATGAACTCTTCTCTGCATCTAAAGGTGCTATTGATGAGAAGTCTTTTAATGCTCTACAGAAGAAACTATATGATGGTTCTTTTGATAATGCTGGTATCCTGAAAGATGATGCTGCTTTATATGCTGCAGGAGAGATTAACCTTAACTTAGATAATAATCTGGTGTCTGGCCTTGAATCAATGGCTAAGAACTTCCCTATTATTAAATCTATTATGATGTTCCCTAGGACAGGTATGAATTCTGTCCAATTAATGACTACTTTTAACCCTACTGGTGTCTTAGGACTATCAATTGGTAAGGCAAGACGTGTAATGAAAGCTAAATCAGCTGATGCTATCGAAGCAGTTCTAGTAGAACATGGCTTAGGTGGTAAAGGTATGCCTGCATTCAATGCACTTAAGGCTGAATATAAAGGTAGAGAAGCAATGGGAGCTTCAGTCACTATGGGAGCTGCTCTATTAGCTTTCAATGGTGGTCTTACTGGATCAGGTCCACAAGATGCTGGTGAGAAACGTCGTATGCAAGGTATGGGATGGAAACCTTATTCCATTAAAAACCCTTTAACTGGTGAATGGCATAGCTATCAGGGTCTAGAACCCTTTGATACTTACCTTGGTATGACTGCAGATATTATCTTTCAACATACAAGGGTTGATCAAGCTGCATCTGAAGACTGGTTACGTGCCGTGATGTCTTCTATCTCGTACAACATTACTAATAAGACCTTCCTATCTGGATTTGAACCTCTTGCAGGTTTGGTTTCAGGTGATCCACACAGCTTTAATAGGTTCTTTGCTATGCAAGCTGACTCATTCCTTCCAGGTACTGGTGCTAGGTCTATCTTAAATAAGGCAGTAACACCTCAACTGAAGGATGTAGAAAACAATTGGTTGGCATACTTAGCTAATAGGAACACTTGGTTGCCTGTTGTTAATGCTGAATTGATGGATTACAAAGATGTCTACACAGGTAAGCCTATTAATACAGGTTCCCCTTGGAACTCTGCTGTTAATGCAATGCTTCCTTTCCTAAAAACTAATGAAGGTATGGAAGAGTGGAGACAGAAACTACTGGCTACTGGTTGGGATAACCTCCAAGTCTTAAGGACACACCCATCAACAGGTGAAGCACTTAAACCTGCTGAACGACAGTTTGTTAATAACTGGATTGCTGATAACTATAATCTTGGTGAGCGTGTTGATAAACTACTCAGTCAGAACGATAACTTCTGGATGAAAGAAACTAAGAAATACGCTAAAGCTAGGGGACAAAAGAAGCAATCAGAGTTTCCTATTAAAGAAACCGTAGTACATCAACTACTAGATGACCTACATAACCAGGCATTTACGCTAGCTATGAGTGCTATGAATCAACAATATAGTGCATACTCTAATACAGATGCTCTACAAGAAGGTGTCAAAGCACAGCTTAGGGCTGGCGATATAGATTCAGCAAAAGACACAGCTGAAAAGCTTATTCAATACGGTAAGAACTAATGACCAAAATCGTCTATGAGGATTTTCCAGGTAATACAACTGAATACGCAGTAAATTTTGAATATTTAAACAGGTCTGATGTTTATGTCGGACAAATAACTGAAGAGGAAGTACTCATTGACATCCCTACTAATTGGATTTGGAAGGATGACACTACAATTCAATTCGCTGATCCACCAGGAGGTATCATCCGTATCTTCAGATCAACTGATATTGATGAACCAATTAGTACATTTTATCCAACAGTTGCTATTCGTGCAATTGATTTGAATAATAACTTTGATCAATTGGTGTTCTCTCTACAAGAAGAGAAGCAGAAGATTATTGATCTAAATGTTGATATTGATAATATTGAAGATGACCTTGAACAGCTCACTGAAATCATTGTCAATACTATTCAATTTGTACCTGTAGCTAATGTTGCTGAATTAAATGCTGCTGCTCTTACAGATCCAGATGATTTGAAAGGGTATGAGATTAAAGATAGTACTAATATTGATACATTATCTTCACCTGTTATTGTTGATCTACCTCCTGCAGCAGGTAGTAACCCTGGAGATGATCCAGTCAATGGTGTCTACTGGAACTCTGGTATTGTTACTAGGGTTTTCTGGGTAAAAAATGAACAACAGTGGAAGTTTATTCTTTATTATTCTGGTGATGCAGATAATCGTTATCAACAGATGACGTTATCTAACCCTGTTACACCTGATCCTGCTGATTATAAAGATGGAACTCTATGGTTTGATGCTAGTGACGCTAACCTATATGTACTCTATAACGATGGTAATAGCCGTCAGTGGGTCATTACTAACCCGTTGAGTGCATATGGTCAGATCGTTACTTCAGATGATGTGTACTGGGCTAGAGATGCCGCTAATAATACTGTATATCCTAAACAGAGTACAGATAATATTGCTAATAATAATGGTTCTGCGGTTATCAACGCGGATGGCACTGCCACGTTTGCTGATGGCGATATTGAGTTTTTTGATGGTGGTGCTGCTATCTATAAAGGCGCTTTAAATGTCTATAGAGACCAAGGTTCTAATGCTGGCTTAATTATTGGTGTAGATGGCGCTAACAAAACTATTTTAAAAGCGGACGGCAGCGGCACGTTTGCTTCAGGGGTTTGTAGCATAAAAAACACTGGGCACATTGTTATTGACCGCACAGCGACTTCTGACAATATACTTATTGGACGATTGAATGGTACAACCACTTCTTACATTAATGCGAACGGCTCCGCCAAATTTGCTGATGGCAAAGTTAATTTTACAACAAGTGTTCCCATCAGTCTTACAAACGGCACTACAGAGACAGTTCAGTTTAGAAATGATGGAAGCTTAAAAATTGGTGGCACTCCTGGCCCTACAAGTGGCAACGTTCAAATTAATTCGAACGGATCCGCCGAGTTTACTGGCATTGTTTCAGCCGACAGACCAGTAAGTGGAACGCCTGCTAACACTTGGTCCTGTTTTGTGGGTCAAAACAACGGAGCGACTACTTCATCAATTAAAGCCGACGGCAGTGCCACGTTTGATGGGATTATAGATACCGGTAAGTATTTATGGTCTAAAAATACTAATAGCTCTCAGGCTGGTTGCTATATTTATAATTATGATGGAAACGCCTCTAGGAATAATCTGGCACTTGAGATAAGTCCGACTCAATCGTCCACAACCGCCACTTGCAAAATTAATTACGACGGCAGCGCCACGTTTGGAGGTGCCAATATTGGATACTCTGGCGATACTGGAACACAAATATATTCATCTCAAGGACTTGCGACAGTAACAGCTAATGGTTCTCAAGGTATCAAAATTTTTGAAACAGGTGTAGCAACAGCAGGTGTCTCGCTTCTAGCTGACGGTTCCGGCACGTTTGAGGGTATTGTTAAGTCAAATGGGTATTTATGGGCAAACCCTTCTACGACTTTTGCTGGAATCTATAACTACCAAAACACCACAACCAGTGCTGCGTCTTACATCCAAAAAGACGCCGGTGGTAATATCACAACTACATTTAATTACGACGGATCTGCCACATTCACCGGCACCGTCACAGCAAACGGCACAATCCTCACCCGTGCTTCTGGTGATTTAGACGTTGGTGACCGGCTAGAGAAAGCAGATGCCGCACTCAAGGCACTCAAGGCTGCTGCACTAGCAGCTACTGATTTTGATTCACTTAAAACAGCTATTCTCACGTCTTTACAGGAGGTATAATTATGTCAAATACAGCTATTGATTTTCCAGCGAATAGGTCTCAATTAGACCCTTCACTTAATTCACCTCCTTTTACTGATATTCCTTTAGAGAATGGTGATACATTTATTGCTTCAGGTAGTTCTTATACTTGGGCACAAAGTGATGGTGATGCTTATGGTAGATGGAAGAATGAAGATCCAGGAGCAACTAGTGATGCTCGTTATGTAAAAAAAGAAGATGAAGGTGCTACTCAGGTTATTAATGGTGGTGGTACTTTAAGTATTAATGATAATGTCTTATTAAATGGTAGTGACGGCAGCATCACTGCGGCAGGCGGGGTTGCAGAAATTACATCGGGTGGCGCGTTTAAAGGCACAAGTGTTCAAACTCCAGGCAACGTCAACAATGGAGCCATGGATGGAGCCATGCTCTCTCAAACTGGCTTTGTTTATGCAAGCCGTACTGGCGTTAGTCCAGTCTGGCGTGGATATACAACAGGCAATTCAACGCCAACTTCAGAAATCCATGCGGACGGCAGTGCCGCGTTTGCTGGTGGTCTTATTGATTTCAAAACAAGTGGCAATGCTGAATTTGGGGATCAACTTGGCACCAATGCTTGTTACTCGTTCAATGCTATAACAGATACTAAGCCGGTCTTGGCTGCACTTACAAACGGCACCACAACTCAAGCCGTTTTAAATTTTGCAAGACGTGATGGTGCTGTCAATGGAAACATCACTATCAACAGCGATATTGGCTCTATTGATTACTACGCCACAACAGCTCATCCATTGCGGTTTGGAACAAATACGCACGACAATTTAACGCTCAATATTGACGGCAGCGCCACGTTTGCTGGTGGAGTAGACGCAGGCTATTTCACGACCATTAGAGCAGAAGGTCAGGCTTATGTCGGAGGCAGTTCAGCGTATGCTTTCTCAATTGATGCTCCAAGCAATATAAGCACATTTAAAGCACAATACGACGGAACAGTACTCATCGGCGGCACCATACCCGCATCGCCAAAAATTTCGCTGAATGCGGACGGCAGTGCCGCGTTTGCTGGCAACGTATCAGGTACAAATAATTTAGCAAATGATACTAGGCCTTACTGGGGCTTATGGACAGGCGGAGGTGCTGTTAATGAGAATGCAAGATTAATCTTAAAGGGCACTTCTGATAACACCACTGATAAGGCAATTAATGTATATAACAAAGGTAATTCACAGTCCAATCGAGTATTTAACGTTGGCTATGACGGCTCGGCTATATTTGCTGGTGATATTACTCAGGGAACATATAACCTATCTGCTAGTGCAACCACTGGACTGAAACTATCTGCTTCTGGTGCTGTGCATATACAAAGGGCATCAGGGTCAGAAGCCAGTGACAGATTTGTTATTTACCGTGGCACCGTTCCTGTAACACGGTTATCTGACAATGGCAATGCAACATTCAACGGAACCGTCACATCAGCTAATTCCTTTGCGATTCAGTTAGAATCAGATGACGATACTAAGTACACCACAACTACTGAAACCTACACTGAACCTCAAACTTATACTGGTCCATTAGGTAATGAAATTACTATGGATGTAGAGAAGACTCGTGAGGTCCGTACCTACATTGGTGCTGTAATGGATGTCAAAGAAGTCATCCAAGGTCTAGTTACTCGTTGTGATAATCGTGATGCACAGATTGCTGCTCTTACCACTCGTATTGCTCAATTAGAACTACCTGGTACTCCTGAACCTACTCCTGAACCTACTCCTGAACCTACTCCTACGCCTGTTCCTCATAACCTGATTCCAGATACATGGACTCAAGAACAACGTATGGCAGCGATGTCAGAACTCCTACAAGAATATCAAGCTAATCGTGATTAACAAAAAAGCTACTGAAGACAAATTTAACGAGCTACATAATATCTTGACTGAAGAACTGCTCACTCGACTTAAATCGGGTGAGTGTTCTACTCAGGATTTAAAAGCTGCCATTGATTGGCTACATAAAAATGATATCAGTGGTGTTGCTATTGAAGGTAATGCCCTAGATAAATTGGCAAGTCTCATGCCAAACATTGACCCTGAATTAGTTCAGACGAGGCTATATGGCAAAAGGTAAAACTCAAAAGTATTATGATGCTAACCCTGCTGCTAATAAGCGAAGGCTAAAGCAACAGAGTGCATATCAGAAGACTGAACATGGGAAGGCATTGAAACATAATGCCTATAAAGCGTCTCTAAAGATTGGTACTAAAGGTGATGGTAAGGATGTATCTCATACATCTAAAGGCGTTGTCCTAGCCTCACCTAAGATCAATCGTGGTGGTAAAGGACCACATAAGAGACGTAAAAAATCAAGCTAATGCCATTACTTCCTACACCTGACCATTACCTATACAACTTAATAGCCATGACATCCTCTGAAGCAAAGCGCCTTTGGAGGCGTGCTGTCAAAGAACACTTTGATTTTACATGTGTCTATTGCGGAAAAACCTATGATTTATCTCAACTTACTATTGATCATGTCCGTCCTCGCTCACGTGGCGGTGGAGATGTTAATAACACAGTATGTGCTTGCGAACGATGCAATCAGGAAAAAGGAAGTACCAATTGGCGGGAGTTCATAACCCGCTATAACAATCCACTTCGTGAACTAATTATTTCTAACTATACCCATGGATCTATACAACAAACGATACAAAACACTGGCAGAACATAGAGCTGCAGTTAAAGCGCGGGCAACACTTAAGAAAGGTAAGAATGTTGGACCAGTAGCTAATGCTGATGCTTACGGTTCTAAGATTAAAAAGCCTTCTAATACCCAAGCGGTACGTAGTGCTTCTACTAGTACTAATTCATCTAAAACTACTAAATCTAAGAAACCTAAGCCTACACCTCCTAAGGCACAACTTAAGACTTCCCCTAAACCTGCTGCTAAACCTGCTGCTAAACCTGAACGAAGGTCAGATGGACTTAGGAATCTTAGTAAAACAACTAATAAACCAAAAAGTCCTAGAGATAAAATGCCATACGCTGGTAGTTTTCCTGGTGAGACAAAGAAAACAAACGCAAAGAAAACTACTAATAAACCTGCAAGAGGTACAGCCCGTGGTGGTTCCCGTGCCTCTAATAACAACAAAGGACGTACTACAACATCTAGTGGCCCTAAAAAGGGTGATACTAAAACAGCAACTATCCAAGGTGTTAAGTACATCATGACTTGGAGTGGCTCACGTTGGACTTCTAAAAAAGCTAAAGGTTAATCATGAAAAATCCTAATAAAAAGATTAATAAGGCAATGGGTATTACTCAGTCTGCTGGTCAACAGATTATTCAATCAGTTAAACCTTCAGCACGTAATGCTAATACAAATCAACTAGCTGCTAATGCAAATATGGCTGCTAAACAACAAAATGATATGCGTCAAATGCGTAAGGGTACTACTAATGCCCTTAACCAAGTAATGAAACAAGGTGATCTTGATATTACTGGTGCTCAGAAAGCAAAGATCTTTGATCAA
>WLWF01001225.1_pt1 | contig 21959 bp, 16 predicted proteins | sample 6718331 | NCBI WGS metagenome assembly WLWF01 (sample SAMN12718692, study PRJNA515312) | sponge metagenome | isolation source: marine sponge | host: Mycale hentscheli | place: New Zealand: South Island, Marlborough, Capsize Point | collected 2003-05-01
ATTAGTGAACTAATGACACAAGTAGAAGAATTAAATAGTAAGATAGTAGAATTATCAAAAGAGCCTGCAACGGACAGTATTAGCTACAATCCTGAAGGAGATAAAAATACTTCATCTACTAATTTAAGCAAACTATCGTCTAATGAGAGGGTAGCATATTACATTAATAATCTAAAATAAAAAAAAATGGCGAATAAAATTCAATTATCAAAAAAACGTGAATTTGACATAACTATCACAGGAGATACTTATGCAGGTATTCACGCTATGCCTTATGTGACTGCTGCCTTGAGAAGTCCTGACACAGTTGCTAAAGGTTATGTTAGAATATTAGATGGTTTAACTCATGATAATTTAACTGTGAATGATAGAGAACACTATAATTTATCTATTTTATCACCTAAATATGTAGAAATATATAATAATATTCAAATTTCACCTGGTTTGGTGATGTGTTATAGTCAATTTAGAACAGTAGAGGGAATTGAAGTGTTTAGAAGAGTCTTAGAAGCTCATGGCTATTATCAATGTGAGCCTGGTGATGTTACCATTAAAAAGATAGAGATTGGTAAAACAATGACTCGCGTTTGTCTTGATAAAAAGAGTGGTCATTTAGATATCGAGGACTCCGAAGAAATCTGGGCGACGGTAAAACCGGTACAAAGACATCCTATCTTAAGTAACTATCTTGGATATCGTAAATCAGATCTAAGTGAAAATTTAATTAAATCACTAGCCATGAATGGTGTAACCGAAAAAATAATAAATAAAGTTACTTTTAAACCAACACGTAATATAGCTCAAATCCAGACAACAATTGAAGCAATATTTAAAAAACTAAGTGATAGTTTCCACAGAGATTTACCCGAATCAGAACCGAAACCATCTGATGCTGGAAGTTTAGTGGATGAGCTTATTTGGGTTAAAGAAATAGATCCGGTTACCGGAGACCGAAATATCTATCCTGCACAATATGGCATTTTTACTAAAAAATACGCAGAAGAAATACTGGAAATTCAAGGCAGTGATGATAACAAGTATGGTCAACATATGCACATTTTATTTATTACCATGGCGGGGGCAGAAGGTTTATCGCTAAGAAACATTAGAACGGTTAATATTATGGAACCGTTCTGGAATATGGTTAAAATTAATCAGGTTATTGGTAGAGCAAGGAGAAATTTCTCACACCAAAGTTTACCACTTGATAACCGTAATGTTAGAATTTATGAATATATTGGAACTTTTTCCCCAGAACAATTATCAGGTACTTGGTCATCTTCTGTATCATATGATGAATTATTTTCAGACAAAGACCGAGACGATAAAGATGGAAAAACCTCTAAATCAAGTAAAGGACAAGAGGTCTCAGAGGAAGTTAAACAAAGAGATATTAGACAAATGGCACAGCAATATTCTGGAGATATAGCTAATATTGATGATAATATTACCTCTGACCAAATGTTACTTGAAATATCAAAAAGAAAAGATAATATTATGAATGGATTTTTAAAACTAATCAAAGAAAGTGCGATTGATTGTCATAGTAATAAATTGGAAAATATCCAGGGGGACCCATTATCTGAAAATATGATATGTGAAAGATCTAGTAATTTCCCATCATCTAACCCATTAGGTAGTGAAACTAAATTTATTAAAATACCGGGTAAACTGATACAAGGGTCTACAGTTACATCCAAACATACAGATCTTCCGACTGGAAAACATCTAATTAGTATTCCATTAAATAACAAACTTGGTAAATTTAGTATCTCTGCCATTCTTGATGGTGATCAAGGTATTATTTATGATCTATACTATTATTATGGTTTAGATCCGACCCTAAAGGGTCCCACTAGAATTTATCGTCCAATTGGTATTGCTAATAATAATGATGGATATTTAAATGTTAGTTTAAATGACGGATTCTTTTCAGATGAGTATTTGGAGACACTTGAACGCTATAATAATATAGAAAAGGTCAGAATACAACTAGAAAACCTGGAAACAAATCCTTTTATCGGGTTACCTAAAACCCCAGAAAGGGAAATTCAATGGATTAGAGCCATTAGAAAAGATAGTAGTCTAGCAAAATACAAACAACTAAGTGTGTCAGATTCTGCTTATCCAACAGGGGTACCTACTAGTTCTTTAACCGCACCTACTAAATCTGAGGGTGATGAAGAAGTAGCCACCGTAGATACAGCAGCTACTAGTAAGTTATCACCATATCAAATTTTAGGGGTTGACCCTAGTATAACACCTCAGTTATTATCTGATTTAGTTAAAAAAGGTGATCTAGATCAACGTCAAAAGAAAGCGATTCAAGAAATCTTAAGAGAAAGACGTAGACAAAAAAAGAAATAATTATAGACTACTATAGGTAAATCCTTGTTTTGTAGGTGTCCGGTATTCCTTAGGAATATAGATTAAGCCTAATCTTTTAGTTTTATATTTATCAAGTAGTGGGCGCAATGTTCTTTCAAATACCATACTGTCATCTAATTCCCCAAGTATTTTTAACATTTTTTCTAATTTAAATCCAAGATATTCTGTGTTTTGCCATCTGATCTTATGTTTATATTGAACCAAAAAATCGTTTTCAACTGGAATTTCATCTATTAGGGTATCAAATCTTGGTAAAACATATTTTCCAGTAACCTTAATTATTAGGGTATATTTATCCCAATCTGATTTAAAATGTTCATATGCTTGTTTTAGGGATAGAATCTCATATTTTGTTTGATGAAATCTTCTACTTCTAATAAATTTTTTTTGATCAAATTTGTAACAAAATAATCTATTAGTTGACTTATACTTTTCTAGTAAAGTATCAAATCCAGTATTAAACGAATCTACAATGTATATTGGTAATTTAGTATTTTCAACCCACCATTCAATGCGTTTTTCATACATCTTTGTACGGGATGATTCATTATATGTGGTTAATAAAATGCACGGTTTATGATATTGTATTGGCTTTTGTTTTAGTATCATGGTTTCTTCTTTTTGATTATTATTAATATTATTTAATGGATTGGGATGGGGAGTGGCATTTGGAGTAGGAGTGGGATTGGGAGTTGGATTAGAACTCTCATTTAGATTATCATTTGTGCTGGGGTTTATATTTTTATTAGAATCTGAAATATTATTATTGATTTTAACAGGAGTTGGGTCTGGTTTATTTTGAATTATATTTTCAGTAATAACATTATCATTTACCTCCACATGTTTCCCTCCCTCTATATTTATACCATTAGTCTGTTCAGCTAATTCCGGTTTTCTATCTTCATTATTAGCTCCTATTATATCGTTATTAGGTTCTGTATCATTATCTAACTTATTTCCATCATCAGAGATCTCACTAACATTAGCATTCTGATCTACTTCATCTAAACTTGGGTCAGTAGTTAGTTTGGAATCATTATTATTTTCATCTTTTCGCTTCTCATCAACTACTTGCTTATTTTCTAATTCGGTTTCCACTTTATTATCATCTTCATTATCCACTATTTCTTCACCGGTATCATTATTATTCTCTAGTTGTTTATTTTCCAATTCTCCGGCATTTCCATCTGTATTCTCTCCTACTTCTTCTTTCTCTTCATGTAAATTATTATCTTCTTCATTATCATTATCATCATCCTTATCCTGTTCATTATTTTCAACTACTTCCCCATCAATTTCTTCTTCATTCCCATGTTCATCTTCCCTTCCTTTACTATTATCTACTTCTTCTACCTCTTCCTCTTCCCCTTGTTCCTTATCATCAACTTCTACCTTATCCTCTTGTTCTTTATCTTCATCTTGTTCATTATTTTCTATCCCTTCCACTTTCGCTTCCTCATTACCAGTAACTTCTACCCCGTCTTCTTCCACATTATTATCGTCTTCTTGTTCATCTTCCACTTGTTCGTTATTATCAACTTCTACCTCCTCTTCTTCTTTGGCTTCCTCATTATCATCAACTTCTAATTCGTCTTCCACCTTATCCTCTTCCTCTTCCTTATTATCACCTTCTTCCTCTTCCCCTAGTTCCTTATTATCATCTTCTTCCTCTCCCTCTTGTTCCTTATCATCATCTAATTCTACCCCTTCTTCCACCTCATCCTCATCCTCTTCATCATTATCATCAACTTCTATCCCGTCTTCTTCCTCCTGTTCCTTAGTATCATCAACTTCTACCCCGTCTTCTTCCTCCTGTTCCTTAGTATCATCAACTTCTACCTCTTCCTCATTATTATCAACTTCTACCTCTTCCTCTTCCTCTTCCTCATTATCATCAACTTCTACCCCGTCTTCTTCCACCTGTTCCTTAGTATCATCCACTTCTACACCCTCTTCTTCCACATTAATTTCTTGTTCATCCCCCTCTTGTTTATTATTGTCTTTTTCCTCCTCCCCTAGTTCCTTATTATCAACTTCTACCCCGTCTTCTTCCTCCTGTCCCTTAGTATCATCAACTCCTACCCCGTCTTCTTCCACATTAACTTCTTGTTCATCTCCCTCTTGTTCATTATTGTCTTCTTCATCTTCCTGTTTATTATTGACTTCTACATCATCATTATTGTCAATATTCCCGTCATCTTCTACATGATTCACCACACCATTAACTCCTAATTCTTCTCCAGTAATTACTATTTCTTGATGATTAATATCTACATTATCATCCTTTTCTGTATGAAGTACTCTATCCTCCTTAGTTTCACCATCATCATCATCATCATCATCATCATCCTCATTATTTTTACTAACGTTTTCTATCTTATGGTTTCCCTCTTCTAATTTATTATCATTATCCTTAATTTTAACTACATCATTATTATTATTATGCCCTATCTGAGTCTGATCAATATCGTCGGATTCCTTAATTTGAACGATATCATTATTTAGTTGATTCTGATTAGCTGCTTCTATGGTCACTTGTGTATCCTTATTATTGACATTTTCTAATTGCTTAATTTCTGGGTTTCTATTAGAGCTGACACTTTCATCAATTACTATATTATTATTTTCTGATTTAGAAATGGTAATTTCCACTCCAGGTGTTAAATTTATATCATCCTTCACCGGATCTTGTATATCTGGCGTTTGGGTCTGAGTATCAGGTATTTCTACCTTAATTACATTGTCATTAGTTACCATTTCTTCCTCTTCCTCCTTCTTTTCCTTTATTTGGTGAACATTTAATAATGAATCTATTATATATTTGATATCTTCTCTGTTAGACACTGCAATGACATAATAATTAATGTTAAAAATATGGCTTATGTCGTAAAAATATAAGTTTTTAAATTTATTTTCTAAATAATTAAGTGATTTACTGTTGCTTGGTGACTTTCTAATAAACAAATACACATTATTACTTAATAATTCATCATTAATATTATACCTATTAAATTCTAGATATATTACATTAGTTATTAACTTAATATTAGTGATTAGTTTTAAATTTTGTCCCCATCCTTTTTGAGAATCACTTCTCTTAATAGTAATTCTTACTACATTATTTATTAAACTACATGATACTTGATAGGTATCAGGCCAATTACTTTCAACAGGAATAAATTTTATAATTTTCCCTAATAAATCGTGAGCACTTTTCGGAATTACATTTTTAACGGTTATTACTTTAGTATTGAATCTGGAAAATCCAACTACAATAGAATTTCTATCAACGGACTGCATAGTATTAGTATAATATAATATTCTAAATTCAGATCCTAAATTATACGTATAAAAATTTAGCTATATATCTGAATTGACTTGAAGATATCTAGGTTTTTGGTATGATAATTATTATAACAGGATATCATATCCTGCTTTAGTAAATTATACTTAGTATCATCCATCTGTAATAATTCATCAATTGTTTCAGAAATATGATTTGTATATGTTAATTGATTTACAATACCATATTGATTAGCTAATAATGCGGGTAATATTAGAGGGATTGAAAAGGATAATGCTAATGGAATGCTTCCATTTAGAGTAGTATAATAATAATTTAGTAAATTAGGTACTGGAGCTATAAAGTGTAATAGTTGTAAATTATACTTAAAATTAACAGATGGTTGATCTAGGTTAAAAAAAACTTGGTGACCCAGATTATGATCTATTACATAACTTTTTAAATTTTCAAAATAGCAGAGATATTTATCAGATGGTGTAGCTCCAATAATATAAATTTTTATTGGATGATCCCCTATTACCCTATTTATTAATTGTATCATTTCCAACACCATTTGATAATTTCTTAGTGGATATACAGTACCAATTATACCTATATTAATAGCTTCTTTACCAAGTAATAGGTTATTATTCTTAATAATTTCATGTATGGGTAAGCATGTAAGATAACTTAATCCAAATTTATGGCAGCACAAATTTGGATGTAAAAAAAGGGGGTGTGTTTTCCTAAATTTATCAAGACATTGAATAGTAGACGTATCTTTTAAAATATTAGGCTCATATCCATGGAAAACCACAATAGCAGTAGTATAATTTTTAGATAGATGGTCTATTAAAGTCATAAAATTATCATAATTTTTCTCACCATAATTTACAAAAGTATTAAATATTACTAAATCACCTTTCATGTCGGTAGTTAGCTCAGAGATACGATGTAAATCTTTTCTAGGAATCAGAGTTTCAAAAATTCCACCAAAGGTACCACTGGTATATTTTCTCCTAAGTTTTTTCTTATGATAACGCCTGGGAAAATAAAATTGTGGACTCCTATTTACAGTGTTTAAATATAATTTCCAAAATGAAAATAACTCCAGGTGATAGTCATTTACTTCAATAACCGGTACAATGTAATTATTATTCATTATATAAACACTAAATAATAAATATTAAACATTAACAATATTATAATCTTTCGGTAATTTAGTTAAACCATGAGAAAAGCCATGAAATTAAAGATCTATACCTCTGATGGTGATATACTATCAAAATATAGCGTTAATAATGATAATGAAACAGATTCAGAACTACAAAGCCTTGATGAATCCCAAATGGCTAAATCTCCTATCTTAAATAAATATTTACCAAATCGTCAAAGTCAGGCAAAAGAAAAATATGGTTTTAAAAATTGTCTAGAAGATAAATTAATTGGGTTAAATAAAATAGGACAAGGTAAAAGTGGATCTGTCTATTTAACTAATTGGTCAAATATTAAAAGTCTATTTTCTAAACAGGAAAGATATAGCTCAAGTTATGATCTTGATCCTAAATTAGACCCAATCACAATTAAGACGGTCAAGCCCTTTGATGAAATTAGACAAAGAATAGGTGGTAAAGAAAAACGAACCCTTAAAAATCTAGTACCTTATTTTCAAGATTTTGGTAATCGTTGTAATGATGTTTATCGGTTTATGGACCAGGTGAAATATTTTGGTATTCCACAACATATAATTAAAATTTATGGGTGTACCTACTCGTCAAACACGACCACTACAGGAGATGATAATTTACCTACTATGATTTTAGCATCGGAATATTTACCAGGACTAGATATGATAAAATATTTTGCCAATATAACAAAAAATAATATTAATTTAGCCTGGGTAACTAATTTATTACTTCAGGGAATTTCTATCGCCTTAGTATTATATCAATATGGATTTTATCACAACGATTTAACTGCCAGTAATATATTTATCCAAAATACTAATAATAATATTAATTTGAAATTTCCATTACTTAAGAGAAATCTTGTCTTAAATTGTGATCATGAGTCTATCCCTTTTATGGGTTTAATAGATTTTGATTTAGCTAGTGTGGGTACTCCTCGTAATAGTGCATTTATTCTAGAAACAACTACTAAATTACCCCTACTTGATATAACAGTTTTTATTATGGCAGTTTATCAAAGAGTAACGCGATATAATGGTGGGATATCAAATATAAATAACAATATTAACGCCTTATTTAATAAAATAATCAGTCTATTAGACCCCCTCTATTTAAATTATAAACTAGAATTAGATACCTTCTCAAGAGGTAAATTAATATTTGATCCGGTTATAGATCATGAGACTCAAGTAGAAACTATTAAAAGTATTTTTAGTCTTTTAGTGGTCAATAGTAAAGTTAAAATAGACCTAGATACAGCATCTAGTCTTTTTTAATGATTTAAAAATACCACAAGTGAAAGCATTAATAACCAGGCATTAATGCTTCAATATCTATTTGATGATTGGGTATTAGTAGATAAACTTAATCAGGATGCCCTAATATTTACAGATATAAATGACCGTCTACAGTTATTTCTATACAAGCGAACATCTAAGGAAATGCTGGAAACGGTTTTACCCCTCTCTGACTGTTTTGGTTTCATAAAAGATGACCATTATTATATTATCGCAGCCTTTATAGATGGAACTGACTATGTGGCTAGTTTAAATTATAGAGATATCATTACTACTATTAATGAAAACCAAATGGTGTCAATATTTGACTACAGTTATAAAGAATTACAGGATAAGTTTCCTAATATTACAGAAACTTTATACCATGATTATTATCAGTTTGCCAAATCGCAATTATCCAAAAATATTATTAATCCAGAAAGGTAATAAAGATTTTTTATAAATTAAAAATATCGGGTAATTAATAAATTATGTCAATACCTAACCAAAATCAGAATACCTTTTATAATCAGTATTCGGGAAACCAATATTATCAACCAAATCTACCTGGTCAGGTAGTACCTGTCTTACCAGCACAAGTAATCCAATCTACCCCATCAAATAATATAACTAGTTATCAGTCTCAAATAATTACCACACCTGGATATCCCCCGGTATATAATTATAATTATAATGATAATAATTCAAGCGATGTGGTAACTCAAACTATAAGTAAACCAGTAGATACGACCCCATCCGCTCCACCATTACCAATAGATGATCCTGTACTTGGTGTTATAGTTGAGGGTAATGAAAATGGAAATGGAAATATAGATAAAAAATCAGATACACTTGAGGTTGATTTAGATAAATTACAGATGGGTATAAAATATCAATTAGAACATCTACTATTTAAAAGTGTCAAACATGACTACGCTAATACCTTATCTACTACAATTTATGATATTACTACCCTTGAGATAAAAAATATACCAGATCCAGATAATTATATAAATCCTACCCATCGGGTTTATATGTTAAAACTGTTATTAGATATTAACAATAACTATAAAGAATATTGTCATGTCAGGGTGACTCATAATAAATTATTAGTACCAGCATATAAGGTAGACCGATGTCTATTTGAAATGAAGCCCTCAGATGAATTAGGCTATTTAGAAGCCTGATAATAGTCTACTTTTTAGACATACGTTTATATTTCATATCTATTTCTTAATTAAGATTACATATGAAATATAAAAGTGCGCAACAATTTCTCTCTATCTTAAGAGAAGAGGCTAAAGAGAAGGGTAATCACAATTATAAGGTAGGTTTTACTGCTAGTTGTTTTGATCTTTTTCATGCGGGTCATTACCTAATGTTAAAAGATGCTAAAAACCAATGTGATTTTTTAGTGGTGGCTTTACAATCCGATCCGACTCTGGACCTAAACTATCGGATGGAAACTGGGGGGAAACAAAAAAATACCCCAGTCCAAAGTCTAGAAGAAAGGGAAATACAATTACAGGGATGTCGTTATATTGACTACATTATCCATTACGAAAACGAATCAGACTTATTATTACTATTAGAAACTATCAAACCTGACATTAGAATCCTGGGTAGTGATTGGAATCACAAGCCATATACCGGTCACCAATTAGAAATACCAATTCATTGGCACCATAGGACACACAATTATAGTACAAGTAATTTACGAAGACGTGTAGCAGTAGCGGAAATTAGAGCCAGTGAAAGTAAAGTACAATAAGTTTATATTAATCCATATTTTATGCATAAATTATTAACGAAATAACTATCTGTTAATTGGGTAACCCGAAGATCTATAAAGCTTTTTAGATCACTATCGTGAGTCGGAAAACAAAATGTTTCAGTAGGTAGCCATCCATTACTAGTAAAGCGTTCTCTTGCTATTCCAGGAACAATATCCCAGGCATACATATAATCCAATTGATTAGGTCTGGTTGCTACTAGGCATTTTGCCACATTATCTCCCCTCATAATACCATTGACTTCTCCACGTAATAGACATTCTATGTCTTCTACATCTGTCGTCCCTCTTAGTAACTTGACATCTTGACGATCTGCTAAGCGTCTTTCCGCATCACACCAGCCGGTAGAACCATAAGTAGCTATTACTTTACTTGAGGGTGCTAGTTTTGTCATTAAGGTACTTTCAGAACTGGTATCTTCCCGTTTCATGTCTTTAAAAATCGCAATTTTTAAATCAGATAAGTACCGATCTGATTTTAAAAACACCAGACTACGTTTCACCTTAAAATGTGGATTAGTCCAATAAATATTGGATGTGATTCTAGATAAGGAATCGGCGATACCTCCCGCTGCTAAGTCAATCTGATCTGGTAGTGACCAGATCCGATCAAATTCGTGTATAGCAACAAATTGGTATAATTTCTGACTTGGTATCGGACTCTTTATGTCTTCATTAAATATAGTCAGTAGTGGAGAAAATATCTCCCGTAATAACTCCACCTCAAATCCTGCTGGATGTCCATTATCGTCTAAATAGCCAATTGGGAAAAAATCACTATAGACCCCTATTTTAATCGGTTTGATATTATCTAATAACTGATTATTAAAATGGTCAGTTGCGAGATATCCATGGGCTTCTAACCAATTTTTGTAAACAAGATTTCCAAGTAGACTATCTCGTGTAATAAAATCTTTAAGGCTAAGGTTATATTTGGGATGGAAAACCATGTCGTCATATAAATAAGTGGGCTGCTTATTTTTTTTATTATTTTGTTGTTGACCCGGAGATAGAGAACTGTCTACCATTTCTATTGATATATCCCCGATAGAATTATTTTTAGATTGATGATGAGAAAAAGCGGTAAAAATGGGAAATTTAAAAGATGAAAAATCTAAATTTTTCAGATAATAATCTAGATTTAAATCCATATGATGAAAATATATTTTTAACTTATAAATATTAACATTTTAAGTGTTTTTTACATTTTTTATCTGTTACACTACGACACAACTCTTGTTTATCTATATCACAGTCCCAAAGAGCACTCCTTGACCAAAAATTAGCAGATGTTTGATCACATACTCCATCTATTCCCTTACTACATTTTATCCCACCACTACGTTTACAATAATTATCCCTACGCTTGTGGTCACGATGCTTAGTAAAATCTTGATAATCACTATGTCCAAAATGTACCGTGGTTGGATTACCATTGCGATCAAGAACATCAACTGCTAACTTTTTCTTACCTTTAGTTGATTTCTCTACATGATATAAACCATCTCTTGAACAAACTTTTAGTAGATTATATTGATCAACTAGATCCATATCTGGCTCGGTATGATCCATATCAGACTCAGTATGATCAACAGCTCTTCTAGAGGGTTTTTCAGATCTATCCTGTTTCTTAGATTTTTTACTACCACTGGGTTTATTAATACCTAGTTGTTTAGCTAAACCTTCAAGGCTTTTACGTGTATCCCCCATAATATCTTGTTTTAGGTGATTTTTAATAGATTTAGTATTACCTGAAAATCCCAATGCCTTACCTAATGCCTTAATACTCTGATCATCTAAATGATCAAAAATCCATTGTACCACCTGTACCTTAAATTCGGGTAAATTAAGACCTCCCTGTTTATATAATTTACCATCAGTAGCAGATGTTAATCGGTCATAGTCAATGACAATTTTTTTATCCACATCATCAATAATAGTCGCATCAGTTCTTAAATAATAGGGTAGTCCATCTACGCCCTGTTTATGACTCCGTTTTAATTTACAAAGTCGTTTTAATTCATCTTCTCCGTGCCGATCTATAATTTCACCTACTGTCATCGGGGTTCCATGATCTACCCTAATTTCTGGTCGGCAATAGGGATAACTACTGGGTTCTAAATCCGCATTATGTCTACCACATGGCTGATATTCTCCATCTACCTTAGGTTCACAAACATTGACCCAATTTTCATTAAACCAACGACCCATATTTGATTTTTGTTTTATTTCTCCAGTCTTTAGTTTATTGATCCTTTCCATATATTTGTCATTTGCCTTTGTCTCCTCAGCAAAATCTGGTTTCATACCTTGACAAACAGAACTAGCATAGCCATTAGCGTAGGCTGAAGGATAGACATCATATATTGCCCTTGCGGTACAATAACCTCTAGGACAAGTTTTTATCTCACCTGAATTAAATCTAGTAGTTGCTTTTGGTAAACATTTATTATATTGGTTAATGTCTTTATGTCCAGTCTGTCCTCCCATTTGATAGTATATGATGAGATTTTTTTAGCTAGCAAAATGATTTAAAACCCTCAATTGGGATAAGGTTATATATAATGACAAGCGTAGAATATGACTATGACCTAATTGTGATAGGTGGAGGAAGTGGGGGAATCGTAGCGGCTAAAGAAGCAGCCAATCTTGGAGCAAGGGTGGCACTGTTTGATTACGTAGAAAAATCACCACACGGTACTAGTTGGGGACTCGGTGGAACCTGTGTTAATGTAGGATGTATCCCTAAGAAACTTATGCACCAAGCAGGTTTAATAGGGGAAGGGTTTTCCCAAGTTGAGAGATATGGTTGGCAACAGAAGGGTAAACCAACGCACGATTGGTCTACTCTAGTGAATAATGTGACAGAACACATTAGTGGTTTAAATTGGGGCTACAAGAGTAATTTACGACAATATAATGTTAACTATATCAATGCACTAGCTAAATTTAGTGATCCCCACACCATCACCTATACTCAAAAGGTAGGTATTTTTGAAAAGGAAAATACCGTGACGGCTAAAAAATTTATCATTGCCATTGGTGGGCGTCCTAACTATCCAGAGATACCAGGAGTAGAACTTGGTATTTCAAGTGATGACATCTTTAGACTAGATAAGCCTCCTGGAAAAACCCTGGTCGTTGGAGCCAGTTATGTGGCTTTAGAATGTGCGGGATTCCTTGGGGGGCTTGGTTACCAGACTGATGTCATGATTAGGTCTATTCCACTCCGTGGTTTTGATCAGAGTATGGCTGAAAAAGTAGTTAACTACATGGAACAGGAAAAAATCTGCGGTTTCATTAGAGGGGCAACACCTTCTAAATTAGAAAAGACGGATGATGGGAAAATAGAAGTCACCTATAATATAAAAACTAGAGAGACGGAGACACTTAGTAAAACTGAGGTATACGATACTGTCTTATTTGCGATTGGGAGACGTGTTGATACAGAAAGTTTAAATTTACCAGAACTAAAGACTAGATCGGATGGTAAAATACCCGTGTATCATAACTACCAAACTAACCTGACACATGTTTATGCGATAGGTGATGTGGTGACGGTTAGTCTGGAATTAACTACCACTGCCATCATGGAGGGAAGGAAATTAGCTAATTATCTCTTTAGAGACGATGGTAATATACCCAAATTACCACTTTATACACCAAGTGCGGTATTTACTCCATTAGAATATGGTTTTGTTGGGCTATCAAGTGAGGCAGCGGAGGAAAAATATGGAGTGGATGCTTGTGAGACTTATCATACACATTTTACTCCTCTAGAATGGAAATTAACTAATCATGAGGCAAATACCTGTTATTGTAAAATAGTGGTCGTAAAAGAGACTGACGCAGTAGTTGGACTACATATCTTAGCACCTAATGCCGGTGAAATAGTTTCCGGATTTTCAGTTGCCATTAATATGGGATTGACAAGATGTACCTTGATAAATAATTTAGGAATACATCCAACTATTACTGAAGAACTATTTAAGTTAGATATTACGGTGAGTTCTGGGATTAGTGCCACTGATCCCGGCTGTTGAGGTTAAATAAGTACGAGATGGAATTAGAAGCTATCTTTAGCTAATACTTAATGACGTAAAAATAATATAAACAACGTTATTTTTATTGAACTGTATTAGACGAGTAGTATCTCACTAAATATATGCTTATAATTCTATGTAATATCAAAAAATTGTGACTTAAAAAATTGTGACTTAAGTAACTAAATTTTATATGTTCTTGACTATACAATGTTTATCTACTTATAATTAAAAAAAATATAAGTTAATAGGCTAGTAATTATGATTGCGGATATTTATTATACTCTAGTAAAGGGGGATAACATTATTAAGATTATGTTTTTTGAATTAATCGGTACTCCCACCACGCATCTATACCATGTTACTATTAAATTAAATTTGTACAAAACGGTTCAATATAATAAAAATATACATGCGGCAGATGAAGAACTACATTTACCAGAAAACTGGATCTTTAGTGAATCTACACTGATAGACAATGCTAAGTTTTTAGCCCGGTCTACCCTTTATCATAACTATGAAGTGGATTTAGAATTTATCCTTAAAGTTACTACAGGGCTTAATATTCCTATTTATCCGGTGTTTTTAAAAGGTGACGCCATGGATACTGATAAATTAGATACCAGGGTGTTAGAAGAGGCACTTAAACTTCAATTTCTTGACGAGTAGCGGTATAAATATAGATTTTGACTACTAGTCAATCTGGAAAAAAAAATGAAACTATCTTCACAGCTCAGGTTTGTATATAAAAAAAAGATGACTGACATCCAACTTGGTCTTTGCTGTATGAATATGGGGCTCAGAGAGCAACGCCCTCCCATCTTCGCCTCTCGTACGCTTCGTATCAAGACGGTGACAGAAAAGGGCGTAGAAGAGCTGAAGACACGTGCGCTTAAAAACCTAGATGATCTGCTGACCATGGTGCATTGGAATCATGAACACAATATTCATGTCTTTAGACTTTCCAGTGATATTTTTCCTCACATGTCTAATCCTATGCTACCCTTTTATGGATTTGATTTCGCCAAAGAAAAGCTAAAAGAAATTGGCGATGTCGCCAAAGGTTATGGTCAACGACTAACCTTTCATCCGGGTCAATACAATGTTCTCGGAACCCCTAATGAGAAGTATCTTGATAAAACCATCGTTGAACTTAATAGACATGCCGAGATACTTGATTTGATGGGTCAAGATAGACATGGAGTCATGGTGATTCATGGAGGCGGTCATTATGGTGATAAAGAGGCAACTAAGAAAAGATGGGTAGAAAATTTTGGTAAACTATCCGTTAGTGCCGCCAGTCGTCTCGTTCTAGAAAATTGTGAAAAATGCTTCCATCTACGTGATTGTTTAGATGTCTCTGCTATGGTGCTAGAAAAATACGACATGTCTTTACCAGTAGTTCTTGATAGCCATCATTATACCTGCTATAGTCAACTACATCCAGATGAGATTCAAGAGCCGGTAGAGGATATGATTCCTGAGGTATTAGAGACCTGGAGTGATCGTGAAATGAAAATTAAATTCCATGTTTCTGAACAAGGTAGTGGAAGAGTTGGTCATCATTCTGACCTGATTTGCGAGCTACCAAAATACATGTTAGAGATTCCAGAAAAATATGGTACTAAAATTGACATTATGATTGAGGCTAAACATAAAGAACGTGCTATCTTTGGTCTCTACCAGAAGTATCCAGAGTTATTTACCAAACCAGTTTAGTAAATTAAATATCTTAACAAGGTGTAAATATGTCTTATAGAACTAGATCGGAGAAAAAAACCTCCTCGGTTTATCTTAAAAATATATTAATATATCAGGTCATTCCTGAATGTCTCTCACTATTTAATACTCAGCATCCAGATTCTTTTTTTATTTTTGGAGGACAAGCCCTGGCAGGCTATATCACTGATATCAAATCAGATGACTGGGATATATCGGTAAATAGTGTTGAAGATTATAACAAGTTATTAGAAAGATTAGAAGCCTCTATTAGAGAAACACTATTAAGGGACCATGACATTACTCCCTATAGCATTCGGGTTGATAGGACAACACTTGACAATTTACCTATAAATAAATTATTGATAAAACTAAAGGCAAATTCACCTATTTTAAGTTTGGTAGACATCAAAATAGATGGACGGGTAGATCTAACTAGAAAAACAATCATTAGTGGGATTCCATATCAAACCTTCACAGATCTAGCCGATGATATAGATGAAACCTTAAACGATAGAAGTGAAAATCTAGCAATAATTCGGGAAGAAACTCAACGTATACATGGAAGATTTAATACTAAAAAATACGAATTAATTAATTCTGCCATAATGTCACTTCGTGATTTCTTAGACGTCTATACCTCTAAGGACTATCAGTTTATTAGTCATGAAATTATGGAACGTGTTAGAAAAACTGTTAATTATCCAACTCAAGGTTTATTAACTAAAATAGATGTGAATGCCATTATCAGTAGTATTGACCATCATGTAACAGATGAGGATGAAAATGAAGAGCTGATAGATCCGATAGATACCTATGGTGAATACCTAGATCGAATTGATACAATTGATGATGATTTTAAAAATATCAGAGATGATTTTCAGAAAAAATCAGTTAGAGTTTTTAGTAAGTATAAAAAATCCAAACAGCGTCAACTGTCAGTTTCTACCATTAATGACGATCCAAATAATATTTCTGAGACATTCCTAAAAGAGCATGTATGCCCATACTGTTTTAGGGTATACCACCCAGTACCTGACCATTTTCCATTAACTGATACTATTAATATTAAATGTAGTTCAGTGTACAATAGGTGTCGGAAAAAATAACTTACTGACTAATTAAGGTAATGGGAAACTAATTTAAGATTTAGTATATTTATGAGTCTATCTGTTAAGAACCCAGAAACTATAATATGATCTGATTTTTTTATTAGCGTTAGCCTTTGACGACTACGGCGGGTCATGGGTGATAATATTTCTAATTTATTAAGCCACATATTATTAGCCATTTGATGTTCAGTAGCATTAATTATTCTAATATTGATTAGGTAATCACTAAATAATTCACGATCAATATGAAGTAGATTTAAAAGTTCAGATAGTAGCATATAGGAGATTGCCATTAAATGATTATTACCTAGTTTACCTCCATAGACCATAGGTAAATTATTATTTTCCCAAATTACCATTAAATTTTCATAAAGTAATATATGATTATATAGTTGTAATAGAAAATGATCCGCACTAATTGATAAAGACTGATGATAATAACTAATATCTTCTGGAACAGATTTTCCAAGTTTATAATTTAATAGATGTCGGAGTAGGGAAAAACCAGTAGTAGCGGTTAGATAATGATTTTCTTTCAGGAAATTAACATTATCAAGTGAAATCTGATTAATCTCACTATGTTTAAAGTCACAAACTAATGCCACTCGTTTCTTAACCTGTAATTCCATCACTACCATTCTTATTTGTTCTAATAATGGATAAAGATAGTATAAACTAGACCAATAAATTGCATAAATTTGATAAGTTTTTTGTTTTTTTACCAAATAGAACTGACTAAGTCTAAAATTAGTATGTAAATTAGAAATAGTTTCTAGTTGTTTACTTTGATTAAAATCGGTTTCTTCTAAAATAGTAATATATTTATGAGTTGCTAAATTTTCTAGAGGTTTAATAAGACAATCATAATCATTACTAAGCGTGTAGGTAAGGATTGGATATTTTTTTAATACTAATACTAGAGCTGATAATACCTGATTAAAACTATTAATGGGTAGTTCAACAGATTGTTCTATTAAATATTCCCCCCGTTTTGATAAAAAATAAGCCACTAAATTATTAGTAAGTATATCAGGTGTATCCAATGGTTTTAGTGTGATCTGTTGATTTTTTCTAATCAAAGACCTAGATATAGTTACTTGTTTATCATGTACCCATCCCCTAGCAACTATATCATTTCCATCAACTAGAAGGCACAATGATTTAGTAGCAACCCGTAGTAGTTTTTCAGGTTTAACTGGGGTATTATGTTTATCAGTATTGTCATCATTATTATCGGTTAATTGATAGAGATATATTTCCTTCTGATTAGAATTTTGTATTTTAAGTAGGTCTTCCTTATCCTTATCCTTATCATTATCTAGATCTAGCGAATTTAACATCATAATTTTAGTGGCAGATGCACTATTAGAAATGCTAATATCTGTTAAAAATATATACAAGAGCAGACTTATTAATGAAATAGGAGCTTGAGTTAGATAGGAGAAATTAACTTCAGTAATCGCTTGAAAGGGTTGACATTTTTTCATCAACAAGTCCCAATGATCTAAAGCTGAATCTAGTTGAGATCTGGATATAGTTATTCCGTTTAATGTCATCCAAGTGGAATGGTCCTTATTTTTACTTTTATTACCAGTAGAGTTGGTAGTGGTTGTTTTTGATTCATGGTTCAATAATGTACTAAGCATAGTGGTTAAATCAGAACCATCGTATTTAGTATTGTCATTAACTTCCAGAGTAAATTTTTTAATATTAGGAGATGGACTATAGTCTATTTCCAATTGATATCCCCCTATATAACTAGCTAATATTAGAACAATGGTATTAGGTAACCAGTTGGTAGGGCAATTATTTTTATGAGTTTTTGATAATTGATTACTAGTTTCTGTTATCTGGTGTAGGATATCGGCTCTTGTTAGATTGTGATTATAGATACTATCTAACCAGTTTTTATTAGAAATGTTTAGTAATAATCGTTGGTAAAAAGTCATGGATGACTAATTATTTTTATCAAAGATGTTAAAGTTAAAATTAAAACGTCTGTAATTTACTCATTAATATTAATAATATTAATAATACTAATACTCCCAATATTTAAAAAAGTGGATACTGGCTTATTATCTTAAAATATACTATAATGCCGAATATCTGTGTAACAGTAGTTAAAACTGACAATGGAAATAAGTATCAAATTGGTGGTATAGTTAAAAATACCCTGGAAATGAAAATAGGTCGTACCTATATCATATTACAATGCGATGTCACTAATAAAACCCATCCCTTAAACCTTTCAACTACTCCAGATGGTACACATGGGGGTGGAACCGCTTTATCGGGAACAGATATAGGTGATACTAATGGCAAACGCCAAGTAAAAATTACTATTAGTAATCAGACACCAGATACCTTATACTACTATTGTGAACATCACGCTGGAATGGGTGGTGAAATTAAGGTAATTAAGACAGGATCTGGTTTTAGACGTAAACACTAATTAGGAACCACACATTTCAATGCCATTCCACATGTTTCATTTCCAAACCTCACCAAATAATCAGAGTAATGTTTGGAAATGGAACATCTTGACTATTTTGACTACTATTACTACTACTTGTTAAAAAAATCTTTATAGCTTATATATGTTTAACAGAAACGAATATTATTATAAAAAATACCTTAAATATCGTGGAAAAACAGAGGCGTTACAAAAGTCAGGAGCTTATAAATCAGACCAATATGGAGGTGGATGTACTGATGAAAATAGTGGATTCTGTGAATTACAAAAAGAAGTTAATGGTAGTCCAAAATTAAATAAGAGTGGGCACTATAGTTGCCGATTTAATAATGTACCTGGAGATACTAAATCTAAGAAACGTATTAGGAAAGCTGGGTTAACAGAAAACGCTAAATACTGTGAATGTATATCTAGTACTAATAAGTGTAAAGGAAAACACCCAGATGATATAAAAGATGCCAAACCAGAACATTTGCCTAAAAAGGTAATAGATCGTCAAGAACAAGCGGAGCGTCGGGAAGAAGCTAAGCGTCAAGAACAAGCTAAGCGCCGGGAAGAAGCGGAGCGCCAGAAAGAAGCTAAGCGTCAAGAACAAGCGGAGCGTCGGGAAGAAGCTAAGCGTCAAGAACAAGCTAAGCGTCGGGAACAAGCTAAGCGTCGGAAAGAAGAGGAGCGTCGGAAACAAGACGGACGTCAAAAGGAGGAAGAACGTAGGAAACAAGCGGAGCACCGGGAAGAAGCAGAGCACCGAGAAGAAGCAGAACGTCTGGAACAAGACATGCGTCAAAAAGAAGAAATCCTCGGATTGAAGGAGGCAGGCGACAGGCTTATTCCACTCATGAAAGAAGCCACCGATCTACTTCGTGATAATCGTCTAAACCATCTTGTGAGTCAGAAACAAAAAGAGCGTCAAGAAAAGGGTCTAGCACCGCTGGATCGTCAAGAACAAGCCGCCCTCTGGCTCCGTGAAGAGCGTCTAGATCAACTGAGTTGGCGTCGGAAACAAGAGAAGCGTCGGAAACAAGAGGAGCGTCAAGAACAATCAGAAAGAAAAGGATCTAAGAGTTCTGGAAACCAATTATTCGGTCCAGTCTTAGAACAAATAAGTGGAATAGAAGAATTACACTATTATTATTCCGCTACCCCAGATAATACAAAATTATTACTTTTAGGAGAGGCTCATGACGAGAACCAATGTGATGCTTGTGGTAAATTTTGTATGAATGTTGATAATTATGTAAATAGTTTAGCACTTAGTGAAAATAGATGTATTGATTTTTTTATAGAAGCTCCACATAAAATTTATTCACGTAGCTACGCATGGAAAAATAAAAAGGATAGATCTAAACCAGTAGAACATTTAGATGATATAACTGATAAACAAGGGATTTTAAGGTCAAGAGTATATTGGTCCAAAAAAACTGACGATAACACCGCAATGATACCCTATCTACGAATACATAACTGGGATCTAAGACAACTTGAGGTTAGACTTGATTCAGGGAAAAACCCCTTATTAGGAAATATGTGGTTAGATTATCTTAACGAGAGGACGGACCTGAACTCATCTGATTTTTATAAATATTATCTAGAACTAAACCAATATTTAAATAGTATCGATAATGGGGATTCATATGAAACAAAACTGCTTTATATTGCGGATTATATTTGGGGGGATAATTTGGATAAAGTCACACCTTATGTTGAACATATATATACGAATATATATAGAGGAATTATCGATGAATTCGTTAAAATATCTATAGATATGGTGAGGAGAAAGATAAAGAAAGGCTTAGCTAAAATTTCTAAAAGGTTAAGCGAACATTATGGAGTAACTATAGAAGATATAAAACGGTCTTATAAAAGGAATTGGTATGAAACTTTGGGGGAAATAAGCGTCCACGGTGATTATATTAGTCCAGTTAATTTTTCCATGTTTCAAACCGATCTCTATCTATTTTCAAGATTATTCATAAAATTTGATGAAGATAAAATGGGTAGAAGTCCAGATGGATGTGAAACCACCGATACACCTAAAAACATAATTTTATATGGAGGCGTAGCACATATTAGGTTAATTAGTAATTTACTAAGAGAGATATTTGGAGATCCAGATTTTAGCGTTAAAAATATTGAGAATATAAATAACTATTCTGAGAGTGATATCAAAGGCTGTGTGACATTTAATAAAAAAATGCAATTTTTCTAACTAGACTATAAAAATATCTTGGGTAAATGTCTCATTATCGCTTATGATTCTGAAACTAATTTAGAAACCCAAATTCTAGTAATGGGAGATCTAAAAAACTTAACTGGGTCAAACGATTCAAATAAGGTATTTTTCAACTACTATCTTAATATATTATTACCACTACTTGTTTAAAAAAAATCTTTATAGCTTATATATGTTTAACAGAAACGAATATTATTATAAAAAATACCTTAAATATCGTGGAAAAACCGAGGCATTACAAAAGTTAAATGCTTATAAATCAGACCAATATGGAGGTGGGTGTACTGATGAAAATAGTGGATTCTGTGAATTACAAAAAGAGGTTAATGGTAGTCCAAAATTAAATAAGAGTGGGCACTATAGTTGCCGATTTAATAATGTACCTGGAGATACTAAATCTAAGAAACGTATTAGGAAAGCTGGGTTAACAGAAAACGCTAAATACTGTG
>WLWF01001226.1_pt1 | contig 21918 bp, 20 predicted proteins | sample 6718331 | NCBI WGS metagenome assembly WLWF01 (sample SAMN12718692, study PRJNA515312) | sponge metagenome | isolation source: marine sponge | host: Mycale hentscheli | place: New Zealand: South Island, Marlborough, Capsize Point | collected 2003-05-01
ACAGCAATGGAATTAAACACAACAGGTTGTTATAACGTAGGAATTGGAAAAGATGCTTTAGCAAACAATACAACAGCTAATGACAATACTGCTGTGGGTTTCCAATCTTTAGTAAGTAACACAACAGCTGCTAATAACGTAGCAGTAGGTGCAGGTGCTGGAGATGATGTAACAACAGGAAAAGAAAATGTATTTGTTGGCAGCGGTGCAGGTGGTGGTACATTAACAACAGGTTGTAGAAATACTTTTATTGGATACAATGCTGGTAGAAATGGTAATGCAACATCAAATTCAATTTCTATTGGTTATCAATCTTACACTGATAACACAGATGGAAATGTTGAAATAGTTATAGCCCATGGTACTCAAGGTTGTGGTTCAAATACTTTTACTTTTGGTAAAGCTTCTAACAAAGTTCATAATAATTTTGCTACAAATGCTTCGTGGACAAGAAACTCTGATTTAAGACTGAAGAAAAATATTGAAAATTCAAATTTAGGTTTAGATTTTATTAATAATTTAAGACCTGTAACTTATAATTGGAAAGCATCAAATGAAATAGATAAAGAATTAACTTCTGAATATAACAAAGAAAATAATAAAGACACAGAAGCTACAATGAATGGTTTAATTGCACAAGAGGTTAAACAGGCGTTATTAGATAGTGGTGTTTCGGAAACAGACGTTAAAGATTACGGAGTATGGACAGAAAATAAACATGGTATCCAAGAAATTTCTAGAGAAATGTTTGTCATTCCGTTAATTAATGCAATCAAAGAATTAACAGCAGAAAATAAAGACTTGAAATCTAGAATAGAAGCGTTAGAAAACAACTAATATAAACGAAAGGAATATAATGCTTAATACATACGTTGTAGAAGGTGGTGTTGGTAAATGTACAGCGTTCACTGCTTTACTACCTAAATTAAAAAAGAAGTCAGAGGTGCAAATATACACCCCTTACATAGATTGTTTCGCTGGTAACCCAGATGTTAAACTAGCTTTAGAATCTACATTACCGTTACAAGATAAAAGAATCATGGCATCTGATAATATATTTTATTGTGAGCCATACAAATCAAATTTTCAATTTGGTAAACAACATATAATTGAAAGTTACTGTGAACATCACGGTGTAGATTTTAATAGATCTATGACCGGTAAACTTTATACAGAACAACATAAAGCAGCTGTTACTAAATGGTTAGGGGATAATAATATTGGTAAATACATTATGATTCAGTTTTCAGGTGGTCAACCTAAATGGAATTATGGAGACAATGTTCAATATACAAACATCAATCCAAATAGAAACTACCAACCTTATCTTGCTCAACAAGTAGTTAATATGCTACTTGAAGAATATAAAGATACAACTATTATTAACTGTGTTTTACCTAATGAACCACATTATCAAGGCACAATTAGATGTGATCTACATTGGGCTCAGATTCATGAAATGTTAAAGGGTGCTGAAACCTTTGTTAGTATAGATAGCTGTTTACAACATTTTTCACCATCAGCTAAAAAGTCTGGAGTTGTTGTTTGGGGTTCAACAAGGTGGATACAATTTGGTTATTCTCATAACAAAAACCTACATTTTCACATGGGAGATAAGTGGGATGAAGCTAAATTTAATGATAGTGACCCAAGAAACAATATGGTAGAACCAAAGCTTATCATTGATAATTTAAAAAAAATTGATACAATCAATACAAAAGTTGCGTGCGCAACAATATAATCAAGGAGGAAAAACTATGTCAGATGAAGTAAAAACAGCAGAAGAAATTGCTCAAGACTTTACAGCTATGGGTCATTCTGTAGATCTAATCAATGGTATCATTGATGGTTCTAAAATGAGTGATGAAGAAGCAGCTGAAAGACAAAATGCAGTTGACAGAAATGTTGAACATTTAGAAATCATGGTTGCTAAAGACTATTGGACTGATGAAAGTATGACTGCAGTTAATGCAGCTATTACTGCAGGCAAAGCTCATACAGCAAGCTAGGAGTTTAAATGATCACAATTGACGATAAGAAGTACGATGAAACTAAGCTTTCAGATGAAGGGAAAGTTGCGTTAAATAATATCCAAGTAATCAATCAAAATCAAAGTAAGTTAAAAATTAATTTTGACCATAATGAGATTTTGTTAAAACATTATTTAGATATTTTAAAATCCAATTTACCTGAAGAAGAAAAAGAGGAAGTAAAAACAGAAGATAAATGAGTGAAATAAAAGTAAATAAACTCAGTCCAAGATCTGGCACCGCTGTTACCTTAGGTGACAGTGGTGATACTTTTACTATACCTAGTGGAGCCACATTAGCTATTCAAGGTTCCGTTTCTGGTTTTACTTCTGCGGGTATAGATGACAATGCAACTTCAGTTGCAATTACAATTTCAAGTGACGAAGACGTTACATTTACAGAAGATATTTTATTAGGGGATAGTAAGAAAGCTATCTTTGGTGCTGGTTCAGATTTACAAATTTATCATGATGGAAGTCATTCTTATATTTCAGATCAAGGTACAGGAGATTTAAGATTATTAGCATCAACTAGTTTTGTTGTAAAAAAAGCTGATGCTTCAGCAAATATGATTACAGCAACTGCTGATGGAAATGTTGGTTTGTCTTATGGTGGAAGTCAAAAATTATCAACAACAGCTACAGGCATAGATGTTACAGGAACAGCAGTAACAGATGGATTAACTGTTGCTGGTAATGTGAGTATTGACGGTGGAACAATAAAATTAGATGGTAACTATCCTACTGGTACAGATAATGTAGCATTAGGTGATACTGCATTAGATTCAGTTCAAGCTGGTGGTATAAACAATGTTGCGATTGGAGATCATGCTGGAACAGCAATTACTACAGGAGATTGTAATGTTGCTGTTGGAAAAAATGCTTTAGATTCTATGACAACAGGTATAAAGGCTGTTGCAATAGGTTCAAATGCATTAGAAGATAATACTGCTGATGATGTTGTTGGAATTGGTAGTGAATCACTAGCTAATAATACATCTGGTTGTCGTAATGTTGCTGTAGGTAGAGTAAGTTTATTTACAAACACTACAGGGTGTTTTAATACTGCATTAGGTCAAGCTACTTTATATTCTAATCAAACAGCAAACAATAATGTAGCTGTTGGTTATTTATCTCAATTTTCTAATACCACAGGAGCGAGCAATACAGCTGTTGGAACTTGCTCATTATATTCTAACACAACAGCTAGTTCTAATACAGCAGTAGGTTTTTGTTCTTTAAAAGCTAACACAACAGGTTCTTGTAACACATCACTTGGTTTTTGTTCTTTAACAACTAACACAACAGGTGCAAATAATGTAGCTATGGGTAGTTTTACTTTATTCGATAATACAGAAGGGTTTAGAAATATTGCAATAGGTCATAGTGCTTTATCAAACAACACTACCGCAGGTAATAGTCAAGCAGTTGGTTATCTTGCTTTAGGTAATAATACCACAGGTTGTCAAAACACAGCAATGGGTACTGGAGCTTTGCAACATAACACAACAGGTAATAATAACATATCAATTGGTATATCTTCTCTTTATTGTAATACAACAGGTGGTGGTAATGTTGGAATTGGTTGTGCTTCATTAATTAATAACACAACAGCAAGTAATAACACAGCTATTGGTTTTAGATCAGCACAGGGAAATACTACAGGTACAGAAAATGTATCAGTGGGTAATCAAGCTAATAGATGTACAACTACAGGTAATTGCAACGTTGCCATCGGATCAGATGCAAGAAGAGATGGAATAACAGGGGATAACAACGTAGCAATTGGTTTTCAATCGTTAAGAGAATCAGAAGGAGCAGATAACAACACAGCTGTAGGTCATATATCATTGCAGCAAAACACAACAGGTGCATGTAATACAGCAATAGGTTATGAATCATTAAGATCAAATACTACAGCACATCATGGTGTAGCTGTTGGTTATGAAGCATTAGATGCTAATACAACACCAAATGGTAATGTAGCTGTTGGTTTTAGAGCTGCAAAATCAAATGCTACAGGATCAAGTATTACTGCAGTAGGTCATTGTGCTTTAAGTGCTAATACTGGAAATAATAATACAGCGGTTGGTTTTGATTCATTAAAAGCTAATCAAGGTGGAGCAAGTAATACAGCAGTAGGTAATTTAGCTCTAGCCACTAACTCAACAGGTGCTCAAAACTCAGCATTGGGTACGGGTGCTTTAGCATTAAATACAACAGGTTGTAGGAATACAGCCGTAGGTTATAATTCTTTAGCTGTTAATACAACAGGTTGTTGTAATGTATCAATCGGTAGAACTGCTTTAGATGCTAATACGACAGGAGATTTTAATACAGCTGTCGGTAATAGTGCTTTAAGTAGTAACACTACAGCAGATTGTAATACAGCAGTTGGTTATTTATCTTTAAATGCTACCACAACAGGAAATTCTAATACAGCAGTTGGCAGTTGTTCTTTATACGATAATACAACTGGAGATGGTAATTCAGCATTAGGAAGAAATGCTTTAGCAAATAACACAACAGCAGATTATAACACGGCAATTGGTTATGATTCTTTATTTGTTAACACAGAAGGTCATTCAAATACAGCAGTTGGTTTTAATACAATGTGTGTTAATACTACAGGCGATTGCAATGTAGCAATTGGTAAAGATGCTTTAGATAGTACTACAACAGGAGATTGTAATACAGCAGTAGGTACTGATGCTTTACAAGCTAACACAACAGCTTCTTGTAATACTGCTTTAGGTTCTAAAGCTTTATTTTCTAACACAACAGGTCATTCTAACGTAGCAGTAGGTCAAGGTGCTTTAGATGCTAATACAGAAGCAAATCAAAATACAGCAATTGGAGCAGATGCTTTAACGACATCAACAACAGCTGGTTCAAACACAGCAATTGGTCATGATGCTTTATGTGCAACTACTACAGGTGGTCAGAACAATGCTATTGGTGATGGTGCTATGGATGCAAATACAACAGGTTGTAGAAACGTTTCTATGGGTAATGGTTCTATGACTAAAAATACAGAGGGTATTTGCAATACTGCACTTGGTCATATAACTATGCAATGTAATACGACAGGAGATTTAATCACAGCAGTAGGTGCTGCTGCTTTAAGAGTTAATACAGCAGACAAAAATACAGCCGTTGGTTCTTGTGCTGGAACTAGTAATACAACTGGTGTAAATTTTGTTGCTATTGGACATAATTCTGGTGCTTCAAACACAACAGCAAGTGGTAACACATTTCTTGGTACAGGATCTGGTTTTAAAACTACCACAGGTGCTGGTAATACTGCCTTAGGTGCCAATGCTTTATTATGTAATGTAACATCTGCTAATAACACAGCAGTAGGTGAAGATTCTTTAAGAAAAAATACAGGTGCTGGCAACACAGCTGTTGGAAAGAATTCTTTAGCTTGTAACACGTCAGGTGCAAACAACACATCAGCTGGTTATCTTTCATTAGATGCTAATGAAACAGGTTCAGACAATACAGCTTATGGTACAGAAGCATTAACATCAGCTACTACAGCTGCAAGTAATGCAGGGTTTGGTAGACAAGCAATGTGCAAAACTACTACAGGTGCAAGTAATACAGCAGCTGGTGCTTTTGCTTTATGTGCTAACACAACAGGTGCAAATAATACAGCAGTTGGAAAAGATAGTTTAAAAACAAATACAACAGGTGGTGGTAATGCTGCAGTTGGTTTATGTGCCTTACATGCTAATACAACAGGTAGTAATAATATGGCAGTTGGTATGGAAGCTGGTCGTAAAATAACAACAGGTGGTGATAATGTATTTATGGGTAGAGCTTCAGCACTAGACGCTACAACTGCAAATGGTAATGTTGCATTAGGAAATGAAGCAGTAGAAAATCTAACAACAGGTGAGAACAACACAGGAGTTGGTAAACATGCTTTAAGAAATTTAACAACAGGTAGTGCTAATATTGGAATAGGTGTTTGTGCTGGTGCTGATGCTAGTATGATTAATATTACCACCGAAACTAATAGATTTGTAGCTGGTCATAACGACATAACTAATTCTTATGTAAAAGTAGATTGGACAGTAACTTCAGATTTAAGAGATAAAACAGAAATTGGAGATGTACCTGTTGGTTTAGAATTTGTTAATCAAATGAAACCAGTTAGTTTTAAATTTAAAAAATCAAGAGAAAATCCAGAGCCACATGGTTTTAAAAAGTATGGATTTTTAGCACAAGACATACTTGAACTTGAAGGTTCTGAGAATGTTATTATAGATAATGAAAATGAAGAAAATTTAAAAGTAACAAATTCACATTTGATACCAGTATTAGTCAATGCAATTCAAGACTTGAAAAAAGAAATAGATTTGTTAAAAGAAGATAATAAAAAGAAATAATTATGAATACATATATCGTTGAAGGTGGCATTGGAAAATGCGTTGCCTTTTCAGCACTGTTACCAGAGTTGAGAAAAAAATCAGAGGTGCAAATATATACTCCGTATATAGATTGCTTTGCAAATAACCCAAATGTAAAGATGGCTTACGAGTCTACAATACCTTTACAAGATCCAAGGATCATGGCATCAGATAATATATATTATTGTGAACCTTACAAATCTAACTTTCAGTTTGGTAAACAACATATTATTGAAAGCTATTGTGAACATCATGGTGTTAAATACAATTCATCTATGAAACCTAAATTATATACAGACCAACATAAAGAGTCTGTTGATAAATGGTTAAAGGATAATGAGATAGGTAAATACATTATGATTCAATTTAGTGGTGGTCAAGCTAAATGGAATTATGGAGACAATGTTCAATATCAAAACATAAATCCAAATAGAAACTATCAACCGTTCTTAGCTCAACAAGTAGTTAATATGTTGTTGGAAGAATATAAAGATACAACTATTATAAACTGTGTCTTACCTAATGAACCACATTATCGAGGAACAATTAGATGTGATTTACATTTTTCACAGATCCATGAAATGTTAAAAGGTGCAGAAGGCTTTGTCAGTATAGATAGTTGTCTACAACACTTTTCAGCATCGGCTGAAAAACATGGTGTAGTTATTTGGGGATCAACTCGTTGGACCCAGTTTGGTTATTCTCACAATAAAAACCTGCATTTTCATATGGGTAAAAAGTGGGATGAGTCTAAATTTATTGATAGCGATCCAAGAAATAATATGGTAGATTGCAAAATAATCGTTGATCAATACAAAAAACTTGATAGAAGTAAAAACGTTGCATGTGCAACACAATAGGAGAAACATATGTCTGATACAAGAACAGCTGAAGAACTAGCTCAAGACTATACAGCAATGGGTCACTCTGTAGATTTAATCAATGGAATTATTGATGGATCAAGAATGGCTGGCGAAGAACAATCAGAAAAAAATGATTGTGTAAATAGAAATGTTGAACACTTAGAACTAATGATTGCAAAATCTGATTGGGGAAGTGAAGACATGACTGCTGCTAATAGTGCTGTTACTGCTGGTAAAAGTTACGTAGCGTAGACAGGAGCCTAAACAATGGCTTTTGGTATAAACGCTTTTGCACAAAGTGCATTCTCATCGCTAGTTAATAACGATAGTCAAGCGTTTGTAACTGGTATCACTCTTGCTATGCAAGAGGGTACAGGTACAGCTACTGGTAATGCTAATGTAAATGTCACTGGTATACTTCTTTCTATGCAAGAAGGTGACGCAACAGTCACTGGAAATGCTATAGTTAATGTAACTGGAATTAGTTTTGCAGCAACATTAGGAACACCAAATGTTGTTATATGGACACAAGTTCCAACTGGACCTATTCAAACATTTACACAAGTAAATACAGGTTCTGTGCAAACTTATACTGAAGTTAATACAGGAACTGCTCCTGCCGCGGGTTATAATCCAGTATCATAATAAATTGACACTGCTAAACAAATTTAATATCATACAAAAGTTTAAGGAATTTAAAATATGGCTAATACCACATCAACAAGTCTAAAGCTTACAGTTCAAGCAACAGGAGATAACTCTGGAACATGGGGCCAAATTACTAATACTAATCTACTTATATTAGAACAAGCTATTGGTGGTTATGATGCAGTTGGAATTACTTCAGGGGCAACTTTATCTTTTTCTAATGGAACACTTTCAAATGGTAAAAATCAAGTATTAAAATTAACCGGAACTATATCAGGAAACGTTAATGTAACAATACCTGATTCAATAGAAAAATCTTATATTGTAGATAATGCAACTACAGGGGCACACACCGTAACTTTTAAAACCAGTTCAGGGTCAGGTGTTACTTGGGCATCAACTGACAAAGGAACTAAAATAGTTTATTCAGATGGAACTAATGTAGTTGACACAGGTTTAACAGCAGGAATTACTTCTGTTGTTGCAGATACTTCTCCTCAACTAGGAGGAAATTTAGATGTTAATGGAAATGATATTGTTTCAACATCTAATGCAGATATAGATATAATTCCAAATGGAACAGGAGATGTTAATCTTGGTTCTGATACAGTTCAAATAGGAGATAATAATGCAGATGCGACTCTTACAACTCAAGGAACTGGTGATTTAATTTTAAACACAAACAATGGCACCAATGCAGGTAATATAACGTTAGCAGATGGTGCTAATGGAGATATTGCTTTTACTACAAATGGAACAGGTAAAGTTAAATTCAATGATGCAGCTTATAATCCAGAAGCTACTTTAACAGATGGATCAACTATTACTTGGGATGCTCAAGCAAGTCCAGTTGCTAAAGTAACTTTAGCAGGCAATAGAACTATAAGTGCAGCATCTAACGGGGTTGCTGGTCAATTTGTTTCTTTACTAGTAATTCAAGATGGTACAGGATCTAGAACTCTAACATGGAACGCTGCGTATGAATTTAAAAATGATGCGGCTCCAACCTTAACTTCAACAGCAAGTAAAGGCGATGTATTTGTTTTTAGATATAATGGAAGTAAATGGTTAGAGATAGGTAGAAATCAAAATTTAACTTTAAGTTAGGAATAATATGTGGGCTTTAGTAGAAAACGAACAAATAGTAAAAACTTTTAATAACTCAAAAGGATTTGTGTTTAATGATATGCAATATTCTTCTGACATATTTAGTAAATGGACTAAAGAAGAAAGAGAAGCTATTGGTTTATATGAAGTAGTTATAGATAATTCAAACTATAAAGATCCAGAATATTACAATAACTCAAATTCAACAATAGTATTTTTAAATGGCCAAGTAACAGAATCTTGGACAACTGCTGTTGAAAAAAATTTAGATGAAGAAAAAAATAAAAAAAAAGAAATTATTAAAAGACAAGCAAACTCATTACTTGCACCAACTGATTGGTATGTAATTAAAGCAAGTGAAGTTACAGAATATTTAATACCAACAGGCATATCAAATTTTAGAACATCAATTAGAACTAAGTCAGATGAAATGGAAACTGCAATTGATGCAGCAGGAAGTATAAGTGCTTTAAAAACATTATATACTTACACAGATGACGGTAATGGAAACGTTACTAGACCTTTAGGAGAGTGGCCAGAGGAGGTAGCTTAGAATGGCTATAATCGCTGGTGCAGGGCAAGACGGAGCTACAACTTTTGATGTACCTAATTCTTGTAGATTTGATGATACTTCTACAGACTATTTTAATAGAACACCTTCAAGCGCAGGAACAAGAACTAAATATACAATATCTGTTTGGGTAAAAAGATCTGATATTGGTGATGAAAATTTTATTATAGCTGCAGATAATCCAAATAATAATACAGCAGATGCTTTAAGATTTGCTGCTAGTGGAACGGATAAACTTCAATATATGTTTGGTGGAACTTCTGCAGGTAATTTAATAACCAATGCGGTATTTAGAGATCCTTTTGCTTGGTATCACATAGTTGTTGCCGTTGATACTACTCAAGGAACAGCTAGTGATAGAGCTAAAATATATGTAAATGGAAGTCAAGTTACTTCGTTTGCAACAGAAAGTTATCCTTCTCAAAACTATACTGGAGATATGACAGATGATGGTTTACATAGAATTGGTATGGACACTAATAACACTAATCATGGTTTTGATGGTTACATGGCAGAATTTGTTTTGATAGATGGACAACAATTAACACCTTCTTCTTTTGGAGAAACAGATTCAAATTCAGGAATTTGGATGCCTAAAGAAATATCAGGGCTAACTTTTGGAACTACTGGTTTTTATCTTCAATTTGAAAATGCAAGTGTTCTTGGAGACGATACTTCTGGAAATAACAATGATTGGACTGCTGTTAATATAAGTAGCACTAATCAATCAGCAGATGCTCCAACTAACAATTGGTGTACTGGAAATCCTTTGTACTTACCTACTAGTGGTGAACCTTCTGATTGGGAAGATGGAGCTTTAGCTGCTAGTAACAGACAAACTACTAATAACTGGGGAGGAGAAGCTACTTTTAGAATGTCCTCAGGAAAATGGTATTGGGAAGTAAAGGTAGGAGCAAATATGGGTAATGGAGCTAACTTTGGCATATTTACAGACGGTCAACACCCTTATAATGGTGGTACAGGAACTGCTTGGTATTCAAATCAAGGACTTAAACAAATAGATTCAACTACTAGCTCTTATGGTGATACATACACAGATAATGATATTTTAAGTTTTTCTTATGATGCAGATAATGGTATTTTAGTCGCATATAAAAACGGAGTTTCTCAAGGAACTTTGTTTAGTGGGGGTGCAGGAAAAACTTATGTGCCTTCTTTTGGTATAGCTAATGGTGCTTTACAATTAGATTATTTTAATTTTGGTAATGCTGCTGTTGCTATTTCATCAGGAAATAGTGATGGTAATGGTTACGGAAACTTTGAATATGCAGTGCCTTCAGGGTTTTATGCTTTAAATACAAAAAATTTAGCGGAGTTTGGATAATGGCTTACACAACAATAGATAAACCAGACGAATATTTTAATACAGTTCTATACACTGGTAATGGTGGAACACTAGCAGTTTCAGGAGTTAATTTTCAACCTGACTTTGTATGGTTAAAAAATAGAGGAGCTGTAGCACATCATAACTTATATAATGTAGTAACTGGTGCAACAAAATATGTGCAAAGTAGTACAGATTTATATGAACAAACTTCTTCTACAGGATTAACTGCTTTTAGCAGTAATGGTTTTAGTTTAGGTTCTGACTCTGTAACTAATACTTCTTCTAATAGTTATGTATCATGGAATTGGAGAGCTGGTGGAAGTGCATCATCAAATAGTAATGGAAGTATAACAAGTTCAGTTTCTGTAAATACAACAGCTGGTTTTAGTGTTGTATCTTATACAGGTGTAGCAGCTGCTAGAACAATTGGACATGGTTTAGGTGCAACACCTACTGCAATATTTGTTAAAAATAGAAACTACTCAACAACTGGTGGGGGACATGGTAGAGATTGGGTAACATGGCATAGTGGTTTAGCTGCTAATCAAAGTTTACGTTTAAACGGAACAGCAGCAGCTGCAACAGATAATACAGTATGGAACAGTACATTACCAACTAGTTCTGTTTTTAGTGTAGGTGATGAATTAAGTTCTGGTCAAGCTTATAATTATATTGCATATTGTTTTACCGATATAAAAGGTTATTCAAAATGTAGTACCTATACAGGTAATGGTAGTAATAATGGTCCATTTGTTTGGACAGGATTTAAACCTGCTTTTGTTTTAATGAAACGAAGTTCAACAGGTGGAAACTCATGGAGAATTTACGATAACAAGAGAGATCCATTTAATGAAATGGATAATGCTTTATTTCCAAATGATACTGCAATTGAAGGAGACTATGATGCGATAGATTTTTTAAGCAACGGTTTTAAATGGAGAAATAGTAATGCTGCTATTAATAATAGTGGTGATACATATGTGTATATGGCTTTTGCAGAAAATCCATTTGTAACTTCAGAAGGAGTGCCTGCAACGGCAAAATAATTATGTTACAAAAACTTAATTTTAAACCAGGATTTAATAAACAAGTTACAGACTCAGGAGCTGAATCGCAATGGGTGGATGGAGACTTTGTAAGATTTAGATACGGATTACCTGAAAAAATAGGTGGTTGGTCTCAACTTACATCTAGCACTTTACCAGGTGCTGCTAGAGCTAAACATGCTTTTACTAGTTTAGCCGGAGAAAAATATTCAGCTATAGGAACTAATAAAGGTTTGTTTTTATATTATGGTGGAGATTTTTTTGACATCACTCCTTTAGATACTGCTATTACAGGTGCAACTTTTACAGTAACATCTGGTTCTGCAACAGTTACAGTTAACAAATCAAGTCATGGATTAATAAATGGAGAGTATATAACTTTTACGGGTGTAACTATTCCAACAAACTCTGGTTATTCAACATCAGATTTTACAGATAATACTTTTGAAGTTTTAAATTCTCAGTCTGGTACATTTCAAATTACAATGCCTTCTAATTCTGCAGGAGCTAGTAGTGCAACAGGTGCTGCTACAATAAACCCTTATGTAACAATTGGTCCAGCTGTTCAAACACCTGGTTATGGTTGGGGTACATCTACATGGGGAGCAAGCACATGGAATACACCTAGATCAACTAGTAATGTAACATTAGATCCAGGCCAATGGTCCTTGGATAATTTTGGTGAAGTCCTTATTGCAACTATTAGTAATGGTAAAACATTTACTTGGAATGCAGGAGCAACTAATGCAAGAACAATTAGAGCTTCTACATCTACATCTGGTTTTTCTACATCAGCAAACCCAACAGCATCTAGATTTACATTAGTATCTGATAGAGATAGACACGTATTTCATTTTGGAACAGAGACAACAATTGGAAGCACAGGGACACAAGACCCAATGTTTATTAGATTCTCGGATCAAGAAAATTTAAATGACTATACTCCAACAGCAACTAATACATCTGGTACTTTTAGATTAGATACTGGTAATGAAATTAGAGGAGCAGTGCAAGGTAAAGACTATACTCTTGTTTTAACTGATAGTGCTGCATACATAATTCAATTTATTGGAGCTCCTTTTACATTTAGTGTAAGACAGGTTGGAACTAACTGTGGTTTGATTGGTCAAAATGCTTTGAGTTATTCTAATGGTAGGATTTTCTGGATGTCAGGAGAAGGTGGTTTCTTTGTTTATGATGGAACAGTTAAGATGTTACCATGTCTTGTTGAAGATTTTGTATTTACAACAGGAGGAGATAATCTAGGTATTAATTACAGTACAGCAGGTATCACTTATGCAGAACACAATAGTTTATATAATGAAATAAATTGGTTTTATCCAAAAGCTAATTCAACACAAATAGATAGATGTGTTACATTTAACTATGGCGAAAACTGTTGGACAACAAGTTCTTTAGCTAGATCTAGTTATATGGATCAAGGTGTATTTGATTTACCTTTTGCAACTGAATTTAATTTAACAGCAACCCCAGTATTTCCTATTCAAGGTATTACAAACTTACCTGGTGCTTCTGTATACTATGAACACGAAAAAGGAACAGATCAGATTAACACTTCAGGGACAACTTCTATAGATGCATTTATTAGATCAGGAGATTTTGATATTACTGCAGGAGTAAATAGAGCAGGTAAAACAACAGGAGCTGTTAATTATAAAGGAGATGGCGAGTTCTTTATGTCTGTTAAAAGATTTATACCTGACTATCAATTAATTACTGGTAACTCTAAAGTTACATTATTTATAAATGATTATCCAAACAACACAGCTACCAGCTCACCACTTGGTCCCTTTACAGTAACTTCATCTACTGATAAAATAGATACACGTGCAAGAGGTCGATTAGTTTCTCTTAAAATAGAGAATGATAGCACAGGTGAAACATGGCGTTATGGTACATTTAGACTAGACGCACAACCAGATGGACGTAGATAATGGCAAAGATAAGTGTATACATACCTGAACCACAAGAGGAATACAGTTCCGAGAACCAAAGACAAATATTAGAGTCTATTGATACAGTAAAAAATCAACTTAATTTTTCTTTTCAACAAGACTTAAAACAAGAACAAGATATATTTAACTACTTCATGTCATGACAATACAATATAAAAGCGCTACATTTAACTTAACATCTACTAATGCAACAACAGTGTTGTCTATATCAACATCAGCTATTGCTATTGTTAGAACTGTACAAGCGGTCCATGATACAGCAAGTAATGTTAATGCACATTTGATTTTAAAAAAATCAGGTGGATCAGATGTTAAAATAGGTTATAAACAAGTTAATTTAAATACAGAAAGTATGTTAACAGGACCATTAAACTTAGAAGCAGGAGATGCTATAAAAATGCAGGCAGGAACTGCAAATGAAATAACAGGTTCTGTTAGTTATGCTTTAATAGATAGATCGCAGGAGAACGGCTAGTGTCTGATGATTTACTTAAAATACATTGTACAACTACAGTTGTTATAAGAAACACTAAAACAGAACGTGTTTATGCAACTAAAGAAGAGAAAGACTTAGATGTTGCTGATCCTAATACAGATACAACTATTAACGACATTGCAGAAGATGTTACTGTAGAAGTATCACCAAAAGGATTAGAAGCTTTAAAGAAAGTAATGAATCAAAACAATGAATCAAACACCTAAAGGTGGGACGGAGTTACAATTAGAATTTTTAAAAAACCATGTAGATAAAACTCTACTTGATAAATTTTCTATTTGTACATCGATCCCTGAAAAAATACCGCTGGATAAAGATAAGATAAATATCTTATGGCAAAAGAATTCATACGATCAACCGAATCTAGCACCATGGTTCACGGACCACGGCAATCACAACAAGTATGATTGGTATGTGTTTAATAGTCATTGGACCTTTGAAAAGTTTAGAATAGCATTTGATTTACCTACAAGTAAATGTGTAGTTATAAAGAATGGTATAGAGAAGATAGAACCAACAACACCTTATATAAAAGGTCAACCTATAAAGATTATACATCAAAACACACCTTGGAGAGGATTAAATGTTTTATTAGGTGCAATGCAGTTAGTTAAGAATCCGTTGATAAGTTTAGATGTTTATTCATCTACAGAAGTTTATGGTAAAGACTTTCATAACTCTAATCATAAATACTATGAAACACTTTACGAGCAAGCAGAAGTATTACCTAATGTAAATTACATTGGATATAAATCAAACGAATACATAAGAGAACATATCAAAGACTATAAGATGTATGCGTATCCTAGTATATGGGAAGAGACTTCTTGTATATCATTACTAGAATGTATGGCAGGTGGATTGTATTGTATTACAACTAATCTAGGTGCATTGTTTGAAACAGGTGCAGAGTTTCCAATCTATGTACCATACTTAACGGACCGTAAACAACTAGCTAAGAACTTTGCAAATGCAATAGAAGCTGCAGCAATAACTTTAGATAACGAAGTAATACAAGATCATTTAAAGTTTCAATCAAAGTATACTAATCAATATTATAACTGGGACAAACAAGCTATGGCCTGGACTAATTTTTTAAAAGGAGCAATCAATGCAAAACAATGAACCTATATGGTTTAACAAAGAAGAACCTAACACAATAGAGATAAGTTTAGATAACAAACCTAAGTATAAGATTATGGTTTGTACACCTTGTCATAGCGATGTGTCTATGCACTATTGTCAATCAGTATTAATGTTTCAACAACAGTGTTTAAAGAAGAACATACTAGTTAGTTTTACAATGTTGAAGTCATCACTAGTTACACAAGGTAGAAACTTATGTGTATCAGATTTCTTGAACCACGAACATAACTATGAGCATATGTTATTTATAGACTCTGACATAGACTTTGAGTTTGATACTATTATGAAGATGATAGAAGCAGACAAAGATGTTATTGCCTGTCCTTATCCTATGAAGAACTATGATGTAGATAAGGCTTGGAAAAGACTGAAAGAGACAGACATGGTTAAGACTAAAGAAGACTTACTTGCTAATGGTCTGATGTATCCAATGAAGGTAAAGGATAAGAAGAACATAAAAGTAGACAAAGGTATCATGGAAGTAACTCATGCCCCTACCGGATGTATGCTAATCAAACGACATGTACTAGAAAAGATGATTAAAAATCACCCAGAATTAGAGATATTTCAACCAACAATTATTAACGGAAAAGAAATAAAAAGGGAGAATTTTTTTAATTTATTTGATACACTACACGACATAAAAACCAAAAGATATTTTGGTGAAGACTTCGGATTCTGTCAAAGATGGAGAGATATGGATGGTAAGATACATGCTCTTGTTACTGAATACATAACCCATGTTGGGGAGTATCAATACAAGGGTCGTTTCTTTGATGAATTATTGAGTCTTAAACATATTGACGACGTAGAAAAAACCAAATAAAATACTACAATGGCCATAACAAACGCACAACAATACCAACAACTTGTAAACAAACCAGCGAATGGTAAACGTCCAGGTTATCGTGGTGATGATGCGGCTAGAGCTGAAAAAGCTAGAAACAAAGAAGCTAAAGCTGCGGGTAAACAAACAACTAGTACAAGAGCTAATCCTGATACTGGAAAAGATCCAGATGATAGAAGTAGTGATTTACAAAAATATAACCAAAAAGTAGCTAAGGGCACTCAATTACCGCCCCAACTTCAAAAACCTATTAATTTAACTCCAAGAGAAATAAGAAGAATAAAACAACGAAATAATTTTTTTAATATTCCAAAAGGAAAAACTGGTGGAGTAGGTGCTTTAAATCTTTTGTTTGGACCCATGCTTACAGAAAACGCTATTAAAACTAGAAAGTTTTTTTCTGATCCAAATTTTACTGGTACATTTGGTAATAGAAGAAGTGTTCTAGACGCAGGTAAATTTACTTATGATGGTCAAAGAATGAATCAAGAAACGTTTAATGCGTTAAGTCCAGACGAACAAGAAGAAGTTTATAGTGATTATATATCTAGAAGACAATCTGGAGAAATAGATGCAGCAGGAAACCCAATGGCTTTTTCCACAGGTGGCATCGATGCAAAGAGTGCAGGAGCTGAAAGAGGAGATATTATGGCTTTACCTTTAGTACAAGATAAAGTTATAGACGAAGAAGAAAAAGATCCTACGGCATATAGATTTTTAGCAGACGGAGGCAGAGCTGCTTTTCAAGAAGGTGGTGGAATATTTCCTAGACTAAATCAATTAGGAAGTAATGTATCATCAGCAGAACAAGAATTAGCTGCACTTAGTCAAAAAATAAATTCGGCAGAATCAACACTAGGAGAAGGTGGTGGAGATGAAGGTGGACTAGGTTCTATCATGCCTGAAGATAATAATTTTACAAACCCAACACTAGAAGCATTTTCTGGTCCAGAAACTTTACAGGCAACAACAGGAGGAGGGTTATTAAATAACTTTGCACCTGGTATTGATCCCATGGGTTCAAGAAAAGAAAATCCAACAGGTCCTCTTATGCAATTAGGAAATTCAGCACCTAGCACAAATCTACCAGGATCAGGAGCACCACAAGCAGGTGACGTTGTCTATGACCCTACAGGTATGCCTAATATCTTTGCTCCTAGAAACGGTTATGCTGATGGTGGTATGTCTGAATACGAAGGTGGGATCATGGACCTTGAATCAGGGAGACAACAATATTTTTTAGGTAAGCTAGTTAAGAAGGCAGGTAAAGCTATTAAAAAAATAGCAAAATCACCAATAGGTAAAGCGGCTTTATTAGCAGGTGGTGCAGGGTTATTTGGTTATGGACCTGCTAAAGGATTATTTGCATCAGGAAGAGGTTTAGGTTTTAAAAATTTTTTAACAAAATCTTTTTTAGGTAAAGAAGTTTCAGGAGGTAATCCTTCAGGAAGAGGAAGAACAGGTGGTATATTAAATTTTGTAAAAGATAATCCTCTTATGTCTATATTTGCAGGTTCTGCTTTAGCTGGTGGACTAACACCAGAAGATGAAGAATCAAAGTACGCAAACGTGTATGATGATTTTGAACTTAAATTTCCAAAAAACCAATATGCTTTTGCAGCTGAGGGTGGAAGAATAGGTTTAAAAGAAGGTAATTTAGATAATGACCCTGAGTATAAAGGTTGGAAAAGAATATACAGCATGAGTCCTGATGCAGCAGAGTCTCATCCAAAACATAAAGAATATGAAACGTATCTTAAATCTCAATCAAATCAAAAAGCAGAGGGTGGAGAAATAGAACCAGTGGCAAAAAAAACAATGCCACTATTAGATATGGATGGTAAAGAAATGGATTTAAGAGCTGAAGGTGGATTTGTACCATTAGGTAGAATGGAAAAAGCAGATGATGTTCCTGCAAGACTATCTAAAAATGAATTCGTATTTACAGCTGACGCTGTAAGAAATGCAGGTGAGGGAGATGTAGACAAAGGCGCAGAAGTCATGTATAACATGATGAAAAACCTCGAAGCCGGAGGTGAAGTATCACAAGAATCGCAAGGCTTAGATGGCGCTAGAGAAATGTTTCAAACATCACAAAGATTAGAGGAAGTTATATAATGGCAACGGAAACCGTAATATCGAAACCAGCACCTTTTGTAGAAAAGTTAGGTCAAAATTTAGCACAACAAGTAGTTACTCAAACAGGTGTACCTGTTGTTGCACCAGGTGCGGGTGGTATCACACAACAAGCAGGTGAATCAGCAGATCAATTTGCAGCAAGACAAAAAGCTGCTCAACAATTTGATATTAGACAACAAAGTTTAGCAGGACTTGCACCACAAGTTGCAGCTCAAGATGCTTTACAACAACAAGCACAAACTTTAGCTCAATCAGGTATTGGTTCTTATCAACCTTTTTTAACTGCTGCACAAGGTGCTACTGGTCCACAAGCATTTCAACAATTCATGTCACCTTATCAATCACAAGTTATTGATACGACATTAAAAGAATTTGATAGAAACAAAGCAATACAAGAACAACAAATAAGAGATCAAGCAGTTGCCTCTGGAGCTTTTGGTGGTGGTAGAGAAGGTGTTCAACTAGCAGAGTTTGGTTCGGGTATGGCTAGAGAAAGAGCTGGTTTACAAGCAGGATTACAACAAAGAGGTTTTGAAGCGGCACAAGCTGCAGCACAACAACAGTTTAGAAATCAACAAGGTCTAGCACAACTAGTACCAGGATTACAAGGACAAGATATTTCACGTTTAGGTTCATTGGGCGCATTGAATCAAGCACAAGCACAAGCACAATTAGATGCAACTAGAGAAGCAAACAGAATGACAGCTTTCCAACCACAAGAACAAGTTGATAGATATGCAAATATTGTAACTGGAATTATGGGTGGAATGCAGGGATCAGGAACACAAACAACTAATACACCTAACCCTACACCATTACAAACAGCACTAGGTGTTGGTACAACACTTGGAGGAATCTATAGTGCATTTAACCCAAGACCACTTAATATAGGCACAAGTAGTTAATTATGAATAGAACTTTAAAAAGACCAATGTTTAGAATGGGTGGATCAACAGGAACTGGTATCACATCAGGGTTGGATCAACCAAGAAAACAATATGCACAAGGAACTAATCCTTATGCTAGTCAAATGGGAAGATTTGCTCCTGGAACAGGGCCAGGTCTTGCAACTAGTTTTGGTTTAAATTTATTATCACAAACACCCACAGGAAACATTTTTCAAACAGCTGCAACAGCTGCTAAAGAACCTTTTGAAAGATTTCAAGCTGCTCAAATGAGAGCAGGTGAACAAAAAGGTGAGAGAGATTTTTTACAAGGTGAAAGAAAAGCTGGAGAAGAATTTAAAGCAGGTGAAAGTCAATTAAACAGAGAAACTCAATTAGAAATTGCTGGTATGAGAGATAATAAAAATGATGCTTTATATAACTCAATGTTAGAAAAATATATATCAGATGGTTTACCCCCACAAGCAGCTGAAAGAGCAGCAACATTTGATACTCAAATGGCAGATACTTTAAGAGGAGCTGTAGGTGGAAATAAATTTGGTGGAGTGTTAGATATTGACGTTAGAGATCCTGAACAAGAAAAATTTTTATTAAAACAAAAAAATAGATTTAATAATAAAGTATTCTACGATCCATATGAAGACAACTACAAATATTTAGTTATTCAAAACGGAGTAGTTTCATTTGATGAATTTAAAACAATTCCTGAAATTAAATTTCCAGAAATAGCAGCTACACCACCAGAACAAATAGACAGATCCTTACCAGATTTTGGTTTAACACCGGATCAACCATAGGTCTATAAATGGCTTTAGAACCATTATTTCCAGCTGAAGAAAATAACGAAGTATCATGGTATACTTCCGGTCTTGCAGGTATAGCATCAGGTGGTATCAAAGTTGTTGAAGGTGCATTCTCGTTAGGTGCTGAATTAATCGATTTAGGTTTTGATACTAACTCTGCAGCTGGCGTAGAAATGTTTTTTGATAAAATAAACCCATTAGAAGAATATGCAGAACAAACTGGTATAGGTAAACTAACACAAGCTTTAGTTCAAATAGGTGTACCCGGCTCAGTAGGGTTTAAACTAGGAAGTAAGTTAGCTAAAAAATATTTTGATGCAAAGAAAGCAGGATTATTAGTTAGTTCAGGTTCTAAAAATATAACTAAACAAAAACAAATAGCAGACAAATTAAATAAACAAACAGGTTATGCTAGGTTCGGTGTAGGAGCCATGGGTGGAGCTGCAGGTGAAGCATTTGTAGCAGACGTTGAAGAGATAGGATCATTCGGTGATATGTTTGATAGAGGACCCACTCAACTAGATTCTTATGCGTTAGATGGTGGAAGAGAAGACGCTACTAGAAAACTAATGAATAGATTTAAGTTTGGTAGTGAGTCTTTGTTACTTACACCATTTGTAGCGGGTGTTGGTAAAGGAGCCAAGGCTCTTGCAACACGGGGCAAGGACCTTGCATATAGTAACTATAAACTAGAAAGATTTTTAGGTAAGTTTGCACAAGCGTTCACGCCTGAAGGACCACTGACCAAGGCTGTTTTTGGTTCTCAAAAAGTAATGGAAGGTTTTAGATCTGCAGATGTAAACAGAGCAACAGAGCTTATAAGAAAATTAGATACAAATTTAAGTAAAGCATTTCCACAAATGCAATCAGTATTAGATAGATCACTAACTAAAAAAGAAAAAGATAAATTTCTTAAAGAAATAAATGAGTTAATGTTTGATGGAGATTTAACTAAATTAATAGATGGTAAAAGATCAGATGTATTTGTTAAAGCGTTAAAAGAAAAAGGTGTAGATCAAAAAGTAATTGATTCGATTGTAGGAACTGTAGATGAAGCTAGAAGCACAATAGGTAATTTAATTAAAACTACAAACAACTATAACTCAAAAGAATTAAAAGATATTTTACAAGATAGAATAAAAGGTTTAACAGAAAACACTTACAAGATTTTTGAAACTTCTCCTGTACTAGGTATATTTGGTAGATATAGACCTACTGATGATTCTATGACAGAAGCTATAGATTTTTTTAGACAACAAATTGCAAGTACCAATAAAGATAAAACATTTAAATTAGATAGTGATACTTATTATGAAGAAGCTAAAAATATTGTAGAAAGAATAATAGAAGACGGTATCAAAGCTAAGAAGACTGGCAGAGGTTTAGCAGATCCAAACTATGTATCTAAAACTTTAACAGATTTACCTGGAGGAAAATTTGTAGATGAAGTTATAGAAAGAACAGGTGCACCACCACAAGTTATTAAAAAATTATTGGGTGAAATGAAAGACCCAAGATACTCTATGTTCAATGCAATCACAGAACTATCAGGTATAGCTAGATCAAGTGCAATGTT